>JAANMY010000297.1_pt1 | contig 71750 bp, 42 predicted proteins | sample 7279691 | NCBI WGS metagenome assembly JAANMY01 (sample SAMN14094543, study PRJNA606508) | bioreactor metagenome | isolation source: A lab-scale SPAN reactor treating ammonium-rich wastewater day 388 | place: Ireland: Galway | collected 2018-02-07 | reverse complement strand
GGAGTGGGTCGAGCGGAGCGACGTATTACGACCTCGGGGTGCGCGATGTTGCGGCGGGGACGCTGGTGGTGGACACGACCACACGGAACACCTCCTACGTGGCCAATCTCAGCGCCGGCAAGCAGTACCGGTGGAATGTGAGGGCGTGCAACGACGCGGGGTGTTCGGATTTCACGACGGCGCTGTACTTCCAGACACAGGGGAGCGGCATTCCTGCTACACCCACAAATCCAAGTCCCGGATTCACGAACAGCCCAGGGCCGACCACATCGAGCAAGACGGTGACCCTCATCTGGAGTGGGTCGAGCGGAGCGACGTATTACGACCTCGGGGTCCGTGATATCGCGGCGGGGACGCTGGTGGTGGATACGACCACACGCAACACCTCCTACGTGGCCAATCTCAGCGCCGGCAAGCAGTACCGGTGGAATGTGAGGGCGTGTAACGACGCGGGGTGTTCTGCCTTCACCACCGTCCTCTTCTTCAGAACTCCATAAAGCCACCGGTCCAGAATTACTTCCTCAGCAACGTCACCAACGCATAGAATCGGCTTGGCAAGGTGACGTTGCTCGGTAAGGAAGAACAGGAAGAACAGGAAGAAACGGGCTGACCACGGCTCGGTGGAACCCCGGTCAAAATTACCCGTTTCACCCTGATTTTTGACTGCGCTGCCCCATCGTCGCTCTGGCTTCACTTACCCGGCAAAACGCGCATGGTGGGAACCAAATTGGACAGTCACTCATCCAGGTTTGCAAATTCCGCGGAATCTCAATGCCTTATATGACCTGATCCCGTTTGTTTCGGTTTTGATTCACACCGGTTGAAACCTGCCCGTAACTGGTGAGACAGAAAATATACCGACACCAGCCCGGCCAGACCGTATCTCTTGTAAACGGCTGTGACGGCTATCCGACGAGACCGGACGCGGAATCCGCCGGCTTTTTTCTTCTGGTGCTTGTAACCGGGCTTGCGGCTGATCTCGTACGGCGCAGATGATTCCTGTGTCGTCGATTCGCTCGCTGATGCAAGCCACGGATCAAGCAACCGTCGTTGCTGCTCTTCCACGTGAGTCTTCATCCAGGGCACAGCACCTTCCCTGGTGCCTTTCAGTGTTACGCATGTGGCCGGTCAAAAGTGTCACCTATCTGCCCGGTCTGTACCGGAATGCCCCCCTCACCCAAACCCTCTCCCCCCAAATTCTTTGGGTGGAGAGGGGATGGTTGGGCTGCAAGTCTCCACGCTTCTTTGGAAGGCGAGGGGATGGTTGGGCTGCAGGTCTCCAGGCTTCTTTGGGTGGAGAGGGATGGTTGGACTGCAGGTCTCCAAACTTCTTTGGGGCGAGGGGATGGATGGGTTACAGGTCTCCAAGCTTTTTTGGGGGGGTGAGGGGATGATTGGGTTGCAACTTTCCAAGCTTCCTTGGGGGGGCGAGGAAATCGCTGGATTGCAGCTTTCCAAACTTCCTTGGGGGCGAGGAGGTGGTTTGTTCTGTGAGCTTTGCGGCGGTGGTGGTGGGGAGCAAATTGAAGCGCCATTCTAACCTTCAGGCCGCGCTGAAATCAGCGAGGAAGAATCCTTCTTCATTCGCCGCTTCGACGAGCTGGGGCTTCACCAGCTTGGCGTGTGGCGTGAACTCTTCGAACCGCCGGATGTGGACCTGCTTGTCCGGTGGTGTGGCGGAGTTCCCTGAGCTTACCCGGGATCCCTGCGCCGATCAGAAGGTTACGTCGACTCGAAACACATTTCTGCCGCGCCGCACGATCCAGGCCACTCGATCAGGTTGTGGAAACTCGGGACCCCACAGGACGTCGTCGTAGGAAAAGATGCTGTCGCCATCGAGTACGAGAACGCTGCGTTTACCGTGCTCGGCTTCCCAGGCGACGTGACGGCCATCGGGGCTGAAACGAGCCCGCCAGACTGCATCCCAGATCATCGGGAAGTAGTGCCCGTCAATGGAATATCGCCAGCGGTTTCGTTCTGTGGCTGCAGCGAATGCCAGACGCCGTGCGTCAGCAGAGAAGGCGATGCCCCAGATACCGACGAACGGACCCAGCCGCTGATCATCGATGACAATGTCGACCAGTGGGTTTGGCTTGACGAGAGTCTCCCGATAGCAGGGATAAGCGATACGCCGAGCATCCTCTGAAAGAACGGGCGGGAACGGCGTAAAGTAGGTGGCACACTCAAACGGTTGGGGCTTGCCATTACGGGCGACACGCCAGACCTCCGTCTCCCCTGCCGGACGCTCCCACCACAGGAGCGTTCTTTGGCTACCCAACACCAGGGAATTGGCCAGGATTGCCGAGCCGTTGCGCAAGGTGTCTACCGTCAGGTTCATGTCAGCCGATGAGTCCAGGCTGTGGGAAAAGGAACCCATACGGTCGTTGCCACGGAACACCGCCCAACCGTCGCTGTCGTGAGCCAGCGTAATCAGGGTCCCTTCCTCATCATACAGGACCCGGAACTGAGACAGCCCCAGTTGCCCGCTGCCGCTCGATTTGGCCACCGGAGCGGCCTTATCGAGACCGGGTGTATCGAAGACCTTTCGTTCCGTGCCGTCCACAATGAGTGCCTTCTTCCCGTCATCGCGCTCGGCAATAAAAGCCATATGCTCGCCGTCAGGACTCAGCGCCGGAAGGGTGGCGTCGGCGAAATGCCCGATCAGCCGGCCGTTACTGTACACGACGGCCGGTCCGAAGGTGACACCACCGTCCGCCTCGTTCATCGTCATTCCCGCCGTTGCCCACCGTTTACCGTTCTTGCTGAAAATGATCGGTGCAATCCGCCGCAATTCAGTTTCCAGCGAACCCTCCGGCCCAACCAGAAGCAGAAACGGAGAGTCAGGTTTCTCCTTTGCCCAGTACACGGTCTCGCCGCTGCCCCAGGCCACGGTTGGAAGAGACACATCCGCGTAGGCAGGGTCCGGCTGGCCATTTCGAATGACTCGACTGAGGTCCGGTGATCGTTCTGCATACGCGTAATGGATGCCGTCCCTGGCGATGCCGAATGATCCATTCATGTACGTTTCCGGGAGCCGGGTGAGCAATTGCCGTTGCACCACCCGAGTCCGGGAATCCTGAGTCTGGCAGCCGCAGAAGGCAGCGATCAGGAGCAATGCCAGCCCGAGGTGGCGTCGTTGCAGGACTTGCTGCGACGCGGCAGGGAGGATCTGCCGTCTCTTCATTTTGCGGTGTATTTGATCAGGACCCGGCCACCATCCATCAACCCTTTACGAAAACTCTCTTCGAGCCTTGGCCAGCCTCCCGGGTATTTCTTTGCGTATTCCTCGATCATTCTTTTTTCGGTTTCCGGTTCCTTCACGATCGAGCCCACTGCAAGGAAAGAGGGTCCATCGGGCCTGCCCACGGCGATCTTTGCCGTCGAGCGTCCCCATCGGATTCGTTTTGCCCGCCACGTGTTTGGCGGACTCCCGACGTACACCGCGTCGTTGTGAAACAGAAACCAGATCTCGGCTGGCTTGCTGAAACTGCCGTCCTTCCTCGTACTCGCGATATAGACGTATTTGCTTTCCGCCAGGCTCTTGCGGATCTCGGGTGTAAGTTCCGCGCACAGTGCGGCGGGGAGCAGCACGATTGCGATCAAGACGAAGAATTGCGCTGTTTTCTCGACCTGTTTTCGCATGCTGAACACCTCCTTCCGCGCATCTGCCAGCGCGTGTCGTCCAGACTGTATAATCCAGCCAGCGAGGGAAACAATCGGATCTCTCCGCCATGGCAGTCCCGCGAGATCGTAGAGGGAATACGTACATACGAACCCGGTGCTTCTTTTTGCCCTCCGTGTTGGGATAAAGCGCAGGTATGAGACCCACCTTGTTCGGCGTATCCCTTCTGATGATGTGTTGCGGGGTAGTTGTTGGGTGTGGCGGCGGTGAGAGACAGGTAAGCGTGATGGAACCGGCCGATCGGTTCGACTGCGAGGAGTTCGAGCCACCCGTACGTTCCGATGAGGGGGCCTGTGCAGAACCGGACACTGCCGATCCGTCACACCTGGTTCCCTGCAGACGCGGAGCGGGGCACTTTGGTTCGTGGTCGGTCGATAGCGCAGGATTGCCCGCCTACGATTTCACTGTCGAACAGCGGTGCGATCCGATCGTACCTGCCTACTCACCGCGTCGTTACCCACTACGCGATCCGATTCATCTCATTGGTAATGGGCGAGGACTCGTCGCCATGGCGCATGCCTCGGGAGGCGTGGAAATCTATTCGCAGGACCGCGGCCACAAGTGGATCAACCACATCGACACCTGGCATGACGAGGAGATGCCGGAATACCCGCCTCAACTGGGCGGTGGATTCAACTATTACGTGATCGAACGTCCGGATGGACCAGTGGTACGCTCAACCCGCTTTGAAGATCTCCCGACCAACAAGGCGGTGCGGCTGCAGACGAGACGGTTCGGCGTTGGCTACTTCGAGACACGCACGGATGATGGAGAGCTGACGATCCGGCGGCGGGTTTTCGCTCCGGACACGGAGGCCCGTGCTCTGGTGGCGGAAGTAAGACTCGAGAACCGCGCCTCGCATGCGCAGGAGATCGGTCTCGTGGAGTTCTGGGATACCAACCTGCACCAGCTTCCCCTCGAATTGCTCACCAGTGATCTCGCCGTACCCGGAATCAGTGAGACGATCGATCGGAAACGCCGTAGACTGATGGAGCAGTTCACTCAGAAGGCCGAGTGGGATGCTGCCAGACGTGTTGCAGTCCTGAGCACGACCGCGAAGTCGCTACCTGCTGGAGTCGTGGATCGACTGAGTCCCGGGCGAGTCGACTACTTCCCGGAGCGGGTGTACCTGGCGGTTCTCGATGAAGGAATCAGCCCGGACGCGGTGTGGCTCAGCGATTTCGAGTTGTGGCCCGATCACCAGCGCACGCCACCTGCAGCCGCGGCGTTGACTGGCACGGCCGACTCGCGTGTAGTGGAACTCGACGGCGCCGGCCAGCACAGTGTGCTGGCAGTGCGAGTGCCTGTGTTGGTCCCCGCACGTTCCTCGAGCACCCTGCGATTTGCCTTTGGCTATGTCCCGGGCGGAGGTACACCCGACGCAGCATTGCAGGAATTGCGGGCACAGCCCGAACGCCTCGATGCGGCGGCACAGGCTGGCTGGCGAGAACGTCTCGTCTGGGCGGCATTCCCCGGATTACCCGAGGCGGGTGTGGTGCAGCGTGAACTGGCATGGGCCTCGTACAACGCGTTGGCTCACACGACCTACGACGAATACCGTGGTCTGCGTGTGCTCGGGCAGGGCGGCTCCTACAAATACATCCACGGGATGGATGGTGCGATGGGCGATCTGGCGTTGTTTGCCGAGGCAATCACCCTCGTAGATCCGGAAATCGCCCGTGAGACTCTGGCCTACGCGCTGGCCTCACAGCACTCGGGTAGCCAGAAGACACCCTGGCGCTTTCCCTATGCGACGACAGGTTCCGGAATGTACACGGATGTGCAGATCTACAGCCAGCGCAGCGACGCCTACTATTTTCTGCCGGCGGCGGTGGGTCGTTACGTGGGTCTCACCCAGGATCATCAGTTCACTCAACAGCCGGTTTCGTATTGGCCTCGTAGCGATGGTCTGCAGGGGAGCGTCCTGGATCATCTCCATCGCGGTCTGGACTACGCTCTGGAAACACTCGGCTTTGGTGCTCGTGGCCTCGTCGCAATGGGTACGGGCGATTATGCCGATGGCATTGCCAGCCTGGCGGACGAACCAGCCACACCGACCGGCACGTCGTCGACGTACAATGCGGGCGCCATTGCGTATGGTTTCCCCACCTCGGCGGATGTGCTCGGGGAGGACGGTCCTTCTCTGGCCGATCGGATGCGCGAACTGGCAGATTCACAATCACGGGCATTGTTGGCGCAGGCATGGAGCGGCGAGTACTTCTATCGCGGCTTTGTCGACAGTGGGAACCCTCTGGCGCCGTCCCTCTTCTTCCTCGAACCCCAGATTCTGCCAGTGTTGGCGGGAATCGTGGATGACAATATGAGGCAGCGTGCCATGGGCGAGGTCGTGCGCCGTCTGGAGACCTCGATCGGAGCGCTCAGTAACGTGGCGATCAGCGCGACGGACCCCGTGGGCGGACCGGATCAGCCTCTCGTGGGCGGTATCTGGCCCGTGGCAAATGCGTGGCTGAGCGGCGCTTACGCACGATATGACGCAACAGCGGGTTGGAGCAGTTTCGTGCGCAATACGCTGGCGGCCCACGCCAGCAAGTATCCGGATCTCTGGTACGGTATCTGGACCGGGCCGGATTCCTTCAATGGGCCGGATCACGCGCGACCGGGTGAAGCCGATGCACATCTGGCGACAGCCCTGACCGATTATCCTGCGCTGAACATGCATGTACACACGGGTCCGCTGCGCGCCCTTGTAGAGCTTGCGGGGATCGAGCCGATCCGGGGCGGTGTGCGGATTCAGCCGCGATCTCCGAGCGAAACGTACGCTGTCCGTTGGCCTCGCCTGTCTCTGCGCGGTTCACCGGCGAGTCTTTCTGGATCATGGCGGATTTCAAGCGAAGGAGATGTAGTTCTGGAGGTGCGTTTGCCGAGCGGTCTGCGCGGCCGGGAGATTCGTGTGAGTGTGAACGGAACGCCTGTGGAGGCATCGGTTTCAGGGGACTTCGTGCGTTTCCACGCCACGGCCGAACCGACGTCAGAAATCGTCTGGAAGGTGGAGCGGTGAGTGGCGGGAGTCGCCTGTATCCTCTGCCGCAGGTGAGAGACGCAGAAGTCTGTTCGTTGACTCGCCTGGGAGCCCCGGGTAAGCGCGGCACATGACAACAAGCGGCATCACGGTCTTCGGTGCGACCGGGTATACGGGTCGTCTGGTCGTACAGGAACTGGTGAGACAGGGCATCCAGCCGGCCGTTGCGGGGCGGCAGGCCGATAAGCTGGCACGACTGGCCGAGGCTCATGGCAACCTCGAACAGATCGTGGCGGATGTGAATGATCCTGAGTCGCTGGCGGCAATGGCGCAGCGCAGCCGGGTCATCATCAATTGTGCCGGTCCGTTCATGGACTACGGGCCTCCGGTCGTCGCGGCAGCCGTGGAGCAGGGCGCGCACTATCTCGATACGACGGGCGAACAGCCTTTCATGAAGGAGATGCTGCGCCACGATGAACAGGCGCGGGAGCGTGGTGTGGCAGTCGTGTCGTCACAGGCATTCGAGGTGGCGGTGACCGATTGCGCTGCTGCGATTGCTGCGGAGGGCTTCCGTGACATCGCGGCCGTCGAGGTATTCTACAACACGGTGTTCCACGCCAGCCAGGGGACCCAGCGAAGTGTCGTGCGCATGCTGCAACGTACGGGATACGTCTACAAGCACGGTGATTGGGTTGCCGAGCGGCCAGGACGTATCGTCAAGCGAGTCGACCTGCCACCGCCACTCGGAAATCAGCTTGCGCTCAGTATCCCGAGCGCTGAGGTGATGACCATTCCACGGCACCTGAAAACGCGACAGGTGCAGACCTATTTTCTCCTTTCCCCTCTGGTGGCACGCGGTGCGGCACTGGCGCTCCCGTGGCTGCAACTCCTGGCACGAACGCCGTTGGGCGGGCTTCTCTACAGAGGTGTAGGCAGTGGCACGAGTGGACCCACTGAGGACATCCGGGCAGGAGACGAATTCCAACTCGTCGTGGAGGTCCGTGGCGTGCGCAACGGCCGTGCGGCGCGGCAGCGCGTCCTTCTCACCGGACGTGATCCTTATGGCCTCACGGCAGTCATCATTGTTGCTGCTGCGCGGCGGATGCTCGACCCGAGCTATGACAAGCGTGGCGTTCTCCCACCGGCCGCCGCATTCGACCCACGTGAAGTGCTACGTGACGGCGAGGCGCTCGGACTTCAGTGGCAACTGTTGGAGGACGAAACGCCGACCAGTGACGCACGGCCTGGTGTCTGAACAGAGCACCCGCTGCGGAGATGGCCGGTTATTGCCAGCCATCTCCGCCCTCGTTCTCAATCTTCGAACTCGATGCCTTCGACCTCGAAGCCCATGGATTCGATCATCTGCCGGGCGTCGTCGGATGCCTGGCCTGGTGTCGTCAGATAACCGTTCACAAAGATCGAGTTGGCTGGATAGAGCGCCAGGGATTGGAACCAACCCAGATGGACTTCGCGTCCGCCGGCAACCCGAATTTCTGCCTCGGGATTCGTGAATCGCATCAACGAAAGCGCTCGCAGGCAGCGGCCCGGCGTCAACTCGTGACGATCGCGGAACGGTGTGCCGTCGATGGGGATCAGGAAGTTGAGTGGCAGGGAGTCGACTTTCAGCTCACGCAGGGAGAAGGCAAGGTCCACGATGTCCGAGTCGGATTCCCCCATACCGATGATGCCGCCACAGCAGGTGTGCATGCCGGCACGTTGCACGGCGCGCACGGTGTCGAGCCGGTCTTCGTAGGAGTGTGTCGTGCAGATTTCAGGATGATGTCGGCGGCTCGTGTTCAAATTGTGGTTGACCCAGCCCACACCTGCACTTTTCAACTCGCGTGCCTGTGTGTCGTTCATCAGCCCCAGCGAGACACAGATTTCCAGATCCGGAAACTTTTCCTTGATGGCGCGTGTGGCGGTCGTGAAACGTTCGAGATCATTCGGTGAGGGTCCCCGGCCACTCGTTACCATGCAATACCGGCGTGCGCCGCTGGCAACTGCGCGCCGTGCACCGTTGACCAGTTCTTCGACGGAATCCAGCCGGTAGCGTGGGATGGCAGCCTCGGAGATGGCTGACTGCGAGCAGTAATGACAATCTTCCGGGCACAAACCGCTACGCGCATTGCGCAGGAGACAGACCTTCACCCGGCGTCCGTGGAAATGTTCACGTACGCGAAACACGGCGTTGAGGAGTGGTGCGAGTTGATCGTCTGGCGACTGCAGGATCTGCAGTGCCTCGTCGCGCGATAGAGCCAGACCGCCTAGCACGCGATCGGCATATTCCTCGAATAAATTCGGTTCGATGACGAAGGCCGTTTGGTGTTGCGTATGCATCATGACGGCAGGTACCAACGGCAGACCTTCGCTGCAAGCGTTCGTGTAGGCGCGATTCGTAGTGGAATACCGATTGTGCTGCTGCGCTTGACCGGCAAGTGCACATCTGGTTCAGCACGATACATGTCCAGTGCAAAGGCAAACGGTCTCACACTCGAATATGACGAGTTCGGCGCGCCGAACGATCCCGTGATGCTGTTGATCATGGGTCTCGGTGCACAGATGATCCTCTGGCGCGAGGAGTTCTGTAACGATCTGGCTGCGAGGGGATTCCGGGTAGTCCGCTTCGATAATCGGGACGTCGGCCGATCTTCCTGGTGCGATGCGATGGGAGTTCCGGATCTGACCGCGGCGATGACCGCGATGGTCACACGCCAACCTCCACCACCTGCGCCCTATCTCTTGTCGGATATGGCGGCTGACGCCGCTGGCCTGCTCGACGCTCTTGGCGTGAAGCGGGCACATATTGTCGGCGCCTCGATGGGCGGGATGATTGCGCAGGCATTGGCGATCGAACATCCGCGAAAGGTACTGAGCCTGACGTCCATTATGTCGACCACAGGCAACCCGGATCTGCCGCAGGCAAAACCGGAAGCGCTCGGAGCGCTCCTGGGTCCGCCGCCGACCACACGTGAGGAAGCCATCGAACGCGGCATTTCCGTGTTTCACACCATCGGAAGTCCTAAGTATGTGGACGAGAACGAAATCCGTGACCTGGCAGCCCGCCAGTATGATCGTGGTTTCAATCCCACAGGCGTGATGCGGCAACTGGTTGCCATCCTGTCCTCGGGGAGCCGCAATGAGGCACTACGCCGATTGTCGGTTCCGGCCCTGGTGATCCACGGCCGTATCGACCCGCTCGTGCCTTTCGCCGCCGGCGAAGACACGGCCGCATCGATTCCAGGTGCCCGGCTTCTGGCGTTGGACGACATGGGACACGATATGCCAAAGCCGTTGTGGCCACAGATCATCGATGCAATTTGCGAGGTCGCGGCGCAGGCGAAATCGAACTGAGGATCCAGTCCCAACGGGAGAGGCAGCCCGTCTGAATCCTCCCGTCTGTGTTGGGCGGCTGAGGGTCGTGTGATAGATCGCACCGCATGGCGACATTCGAAGAACTCCGCGGTGGTGTGAACTTCGCCCGTTATGCGCCGGGACAAAAAACCGGACACTACGAGAGCTTCTTTCTACGGGCCAATCATCCCTCCCGCCCACTGGCTTTCTGGATCCGCTACACCCTGTTCAGTCCGCACAAGCATCCGGAAAAGGCGATCGGCGAACTATGGTCGGTCTGGTTCGATGGAGAAGGGGGCCGAAATCATGCTGCGAAGTCGGAGATTCCGCTGGCCGAGTGCTCCTTTGCCCGGGATCGTTTTGCTGTGCGTATCGGCGAGGCCCGTCTGGATCCATCTGTAGCGCAAGGGAGGGCCGGCTCGGGTGAAAGTCACATTGCATGGGACTTACAACTGAGTGGTGAAGAACCCCCTCTCTTCCTCCTCCCGGCGGCCTACTATGAAACGGCGCTCCCCAAAGCGAAGAGTATCGTCGGCCTCCCGATGGCACGGTTTCAAGGTACGCTGACGGTGGGTGGGCAGGTGGAAGCGATCGACAACTGGATCGGTAGCCAGAACCACAATTGGGGTAGCCGGCACACCGATCTGTACGCCTGGGGACAGGTTGCGGGCTTCGACACTCATCCGGAGAGCTTTCTCGAAGTCGCCACGGCACGTGTGAAGCTGGGACCCATCTGGAGTCCGACAATGACACCGATGGTTTTACGCCATCGTGGTATCGAACACGCCCTGACGTCGCTTTCGCAAACACGCAAGGCCAGGGGAAAATTCTCCTATTTTGATTGGACCTTTGCGACCGAGAACGACGACATTCGGGTGCAGGGTCATATCAATGCGCCAGCCAGGGATTTCGTGGGTCTGCGCTATTACAACCCGCCGGGTGGCATCAAATCGTGCCTGAACAGCAAGCTCGCAGCCTGTGAACTGGAGCTGCTCGACAAAAAGACGGGACAGACCGAATCTCTGCGTACAGCGCACCGTGCGGCGTTCGAGATTCTGACGGACGACACGAAACACGGAATCGAGTTGAAGGCCTGATCCGTCTGACTCGGCCGGCTTTTCAGACTCCAGCGCTTCCCGGTACGCGCCGATGCTCACTCGGTGCACCGAACATCTCCGCCGCGGCGGCTGCTGTTTTCTCGACGTACGCTTCCGGCACGAACACATAGAAGCGCCAGAGATGCTCATAGCGTGCCTGTAGGGCTCGAATCTCGCCGCTGTGGTCGATCTCGTTGAGACGCACGACTCCCTGTGGGGTCTGCACCAGAGCGGCGGCTTCCTTCATTGTCGTCAATGCCGGGCAATACACGATCACTTCGGCCGGATCACAGCCGATCTGTCGCGCCAACTCCTGCTCCGCCTCATGACGGTGCGCAGGAGACTCATGGTAATGTGTGACCAGATCACGGCGGGTGTGGGGCGCAATCGTATGAGCCGAAACCACGTAGCCGCGTTTGAAAAGCGCGCGTGTCTCGAGCCGGTCGATGAATTCCCGGATGTGTGAGTCAGGCCGTTCCGCATTGGGGATGTTGCGTAGTCGTTCCAGTAATTGGCCTTCATTCAATCCTTGCAACTCGGCTTCACCGAGGCGGCCGTATCCATGGGCCAGCTCGATCGCCTTCGAGATCATCGCGCCGGCCGCCACCTTGGTGTGGTGGTAATACACACGCTCGGTGAGGAAGTACCGCATCCGCAGTACCTGCACGATCTCTGAACTCGCATCCGATCGCTCCATGCCGTGCTTCGTCATGTTCAGCGCCAGTTGATCTCCGGCAATCGTGAAATACCGGAAAATCCGATCATCGTAGCGCTGTGCCAGGCCGGTGAAATACGAATCACGGCGCAGGTAATCGAGTAGATCCGCGTCGATTGTGCTCGATACGATCTGTTGTGACCAGGCGGGTAGTTCTGCCGGAAGTGACGGTCCCAGCAGGTCGGCCACTTCGTCGCGCAGGCCGAGCGCGGCCAGTTCGTTTCCCAGGCGACCATCGAGAAACCGGTGCCATCGTTCGCCCTTGTCGTGGCGCGGAAACAGGCGGCGTTCGTCTTCGAGTGTGTGTCCGAACGGTAGATGCGTGATGTCGTGCAGCAAGGCCACCACTCCCACTTGCGTTGCCAGCGATTCCTCGATCGGAAATCCCTGCCGGCGCAGGGTATTGAGGATCCTGCCGGCACAGGCGTTGACACCCAGGGAATGATCGAATCTCGTGTGCACCGCTCCCGGATAGACGTAACTCGCGGTGCCGAGTTGCCGGATGCCGCGCAGGCGCTGCACTTCGGGGAAATCCAGGACGATCGACTCGGTCGGGTTCAGCGAAATGTCACCATGGATCGGATCGCGAATCAGCACGGGTACAGGGTAGCCTCGGGGGCAACGGCGGGGCAACGGGATAGAGTGGAATAGGGATCTGGCCATACTGGCTGTTGAGCCTGGGAAAACAGGCATGATAGAGCGGTGTGTCGTGAGCTTGTCCACCTCCAGCAGGCCAGTCCCGGCGAGGCCGCTCCCGGTGATGGCACCGACGTCCTGGTCGGAACGATGGCTGATCTGGCGCCGTTACGTTTGGGTGGTGCTGGGCAGCGGCCTGAGCGTGCCTGTCTTCGTGTATGCCCTCCTCACCAGTCTGCACTTTATGGACGCCCCTTTCCCTGGGTTTCTGCTGACGACACGGGCGGTCATTCCCACCGTGGGCACGTTGTCCTGGCCGCCTGACCGAACGACCCTCTTCCATGCACGTGTTCTGGCGGTCGACGGCATGCCTGTACATTCGAATCTGGACCTGCTCCGCTACGTCAGGCAGAGGCCTGCCGGCACCGTCTTCCGGTACGAGATCCAGGTGGGAGACCGCGTCGAATCTCTCTCCCTTCCCTCGCGCAACTTCGGCATTGACGATTATCTGCAGACATATGGCCTGATGCTGCTCGTGGGTGGAAGCTACCTGTTGCTCGGTCTCCTTGTCGGAATTCTACAGCCCAGGGGGCGTCAGGCCCGGGTCTTCCTTCTGCAATCGTGCATAGCGGGACTTTATCCCGTTTCGGGAGTTTTCCTGCATAGCCCTGACACCCCCTACCTGGCCCACCTGACGCTGATTCTGGAGTGTTTTTTCGGATTCGCCTGGGTGCATCTGGCCATGGTTTTCCCGAAAGACCATCTGTTCTCCCGTCGATGGTCGATCCTGCCGTACGTCCTGGCTGTGATGTTGTCGTCCTGGGTTCTGCTCGGATGGCATTCCGAGCCGCCAAGGCTCCACGCCCTGCATTTCATTTACCTGTGTCAGGCAGGGGGCATCATTGCTTTTCTGGGGGCTGTTTTGTTTGCCTATACGGAGGAATCCGATCCCCTGGTGCGAGCGAGGATTACGACGATCCTTCCGGGGATTCTGGTTTCCTGCGTTCTGCCGATCGTCGGTTTCATCGACAACGCGCTGTCAGGGCGGGCGTTCCCGGTACAATTCGCTTTACTGTTGATTCCGTTTCTGCAGGTCAGCATCGCGTACGCAATCGTCAAACACGATCTATTCGATATCGATCGTATCCTGCGGCAGAGCTTCGTCTACGGTCTGTGGTCGCTGATGATTGCCGGATTGTATGCGTTGGTCCTCGTCGCCGTGGCCCAATTCGCCCCCTCCCTGGTGGACCAGCATCAGAGGTGGCTGGGTGTGATGCTCGCTCTGGCGACGGCGTTCAGCCTCGCCCCTGCGCGGCGCGCTGCACAGGTGCTCGTCGATCGTGCCTTTTATCGAACACGCCCCGATTACCAGGGCACAATCGGTGCGCTGAGTTCTTCGATGACGGTCCTGCTCGATCTCGACGAGATTGCCAAACGGGTGACTCTCGTGCCGACGGAGTCGATGCATCTGCAGTGCACCGTGCTTTATCTGTCGATGCCTCCGGAGATACGAAAATGGCGGCGCACCGCCGACGGTGTCGTACGACAGGAGAGCGCACCCCCGGCGTTGTCTGATCTCGTCGAGATTCTTCATTTCGAGAGGCGGGACTTTCTGGCGGCGGGGTCCGACGATCGGGTCATCAGAGATGCAGTGGTTCGGGACTGCCTGCGTAAAGACGGCGTGCAAGTGGCGTTGCCATTGACCTTCGGTGCCCAGCCTGTGGGTCTGCTTGGCCTTGGGGCAAAACTCTCGGGCCAGCCCTTCTGGCAGGATGACATCCGACTCCTGCGTACCCTGGCCGACGGGACTGCTGTGGCGGTGCACAATGCAAATTCGTATCAGCGGTTACAGGATCTGGCCCGGACCCTCGATGCAAAAGTGAAGGAGCAGACCGAGGAATTGCGACATTCGCATAACGAGTTGCGCCTTGCATACGACGGCCTGAAGGCTGCCCAGGCGCAATTGGTTCAATCCGAAAAGATGGCATCCCTCGGACAATTGGTGGCGGGGGTGGCACACGAACTGAACAATCCTGCCAGCTTCATTTATGGTGGTCTGGCCAATCTGGCCGACTATATCCAGCGTATCGAAAACGTCGTGCAGGCCTACGAACGGATCGAGATCGCCGATGCTGCGCAACGGGAAGACCTGCAACGCCAGAAGGAAAAAAATCGTCTCAGCTACGTCATGCGCGAAATGCCGGAGCTATTGCGCATCTGTAGTGAGGGCGCCGAGCGCATTCGCAAAATCATCGATGATCTCCGCATGTTTGCCCGTGCCGAAAGTGGCGAGCGCCGGCTGGTAGATATCGCCGGTGCGATTGACAGATGCATCCGTTTCCTCGCCAATCGGATTGATGCAGGCGCTGTCGAAATTGTTCGTGCCTATGAGGAAAATCTCCCACCCGTTCCTTTGGATGCCGATCGCCTCAGCCACGTCTGGCTGAATCTTCTGGCCAATGCGCTCGATGCCGTCGAAGGTCATCCTCTCCCCGTCATCCGCGTGGCGGTTCGCCGTGTCGGAGGAGCCGGGAGTGAGCCGCCCTGTGTGGAAGTCGTGATCTCCGACAATGGTGTGGGAATTGTGCCGGAAATTCTACCGCGCATCTGGGAGCCATTCTTCACGACCAAGCCGGTGGGCCAGGGCACCGGACTCGGTTTGAGCATTGCGTATGGTGCGGTGAAGGCGCACGGCGGTACAATCTGGTTCGAAAGTGAACCCGGAATTGGGACGCGAGCGACGGTTCGGCTCCCACTGAACACCTCGGGCGGCGAACCGATTCAGTGTAAACCATGATGCGCTTCGTGATGGGCGCTTTTTCGGGTCTGGCCTACGGTGCCATGTTTCCGCCGTGGGATCAGGGCTGGCTTGGGTTTGTGATTCTTACGCCGCTCTTCTCGGTTCTGTGTGGGGCTTCTCTCCGGCACCGATTGATGTTGGGTGCGTTATGGGGTTTGCTCAGCAATTACAGTGTTGGCTGGTGGGTTCCGGGGGCCATCAACTACTATTATGAACAGCCGTCCTGGTTCGGTCCCCTCTTTGGTGTCACGGCCTCATTCGTTTTCTGGATTCCTTACATCGTCGCTTTTGCCGCACTGAGTGAACCGGTCCGTCGTTGTGTCCCGATCTTTCTTCAGCCACTCGCATGGGCCGCACTTTGGGTGACCGTAGAATTCGGGCGTGCGTCCGTCCTGACCGGCGCCCCCTGGGGATTGCTCGGCAACGCCATGGTATCTTTCGTTCGGCTGGCGCAGGCAGCCGACCTCGGAGGAGTCTACCTCCTGTCGTTTGTCCCGGCTGCCATCAATGGCGCAATCGTGGTTCTGATCGGCCGGCACACGCTTCGGGTTCGTCTGGTGACGGCCACACTCGCCGTGCTGCCGGTCGTCTTTCTGGTTGCGTATGGCACCTGGCGTATGGGACAGCCGCTTGCGGCTGGGCCTGCGGTATCTGTTCGTGTCGTGCAAGGGAACAACCAGGACGGCGCCTACTGGCGTCCTGGCGCCTACGGCAAGGGAATCGACGATTACCTGCGTCTTTCTCGTGGCGTCGATAAGCCGGCACTGTTGATCTGGCCCGAGGCGGCAGTGACTGTGTTTCTCGCCGAGGATGCACGCTATCAGGAGCGGATTCGGGAAGTGCTGAGGGAGATCGATACGACACTGATCGTCGGGGCGCCCCACCACGATGACACCGATCCCGCCGTACCGCGCTTTTTGAACTCGGCATATGCCATGCGTGGAGACATGGGGATCACGGGGCGTTACGATAAGCGCCATCTGCTGCCGTTCGTCGAGTACTTCCCTTTGCGGATCGACTTTTTGCGACGGCGTTTCGAGCGGGTTCGCGTGTTTACGCCGGGTACCGGCGACGTACTGCTGCAAACGCCACTGGGACCCACCGCGGTGGTCATCTGTTTCGAGGGGATCTTTCCCGGTGTCGTGGGGGACCTGATGAGAAAGGGAGCGCGGGCACTCGTCGTCCTGTCCAACGATGTCTGGTTGGGGCGTGGCACAGGCCCCGAGCAACACCTGGCAATGGTGCGGTTGCGAGCCATCGAGAACCACACCTGGGTGATCCGATCGACGACCACTGGTGTCTCTGCACTGATCGATCCGTTCGGCCGGATCGTGCAACGTGGGCCGATCTTCGAACCGGCCGTCCTTCAGGGTGAAGTGGTGCCGGTGGATAGCGACACGGTGTACGAGCGCTGGGGGGACCTGTTTGCCTGGGCCTGCGCCGTGCTGTCTCTGGCATTGGCGATCCGAGCCTGGCTTTGCGGCGGCTACAGATCTGGAACGAGTCTCCGGACCTCTTCAGGGATGAGCCCCAAGACGCCTCGGAATCGGACGAACACGTGCGCCGCACTCCTGGGGTGATATGTTGCGGAGATGTGGCCCAACTCCGAGTTCGTCTGCCCGGCCGGTCTATGTGATCGCCTCGACAAGGTGCTTCCGGCGCTTGTCGTGGGGATGTCTCGCGGTGCGGCGCGTCGCCTGATCGGTGAGGGTGCCGTCTTTGTCGGAGGGCGGCGCTGCCGGGTAGCCTCCCGTGTCATTGCACCAGGCGCGAAGATTCGTATCGACACCGGGTCTCTTGCGGATGCTCCGCTGTTGGTGATCCTACAGCAGGGCCGGGATTACATTGCGATCGATAAGCCGCCGGGTATCCCCTCGGCGCCGACGCGTGGACGGGCTGGGGGAAGCGCACTCGACCTGCTTTCGGAACAACTACGTGCCGCCGGACGGAGCCGGAAGCTTTGGCTGGTACACCGCCTCGACGCCGACACTTCCGGCGTCCTCGTCTTCGCCACGTCATCGGCCGGAGCAGCGAGGCTGAGCGAGGAGTTTCGTGCCGGGACTGTGAGGAAGACGTACATCGCCGTGGTTTCTGGTTGTCCATCCGTGCCAGATGGTACGATCGATCTGCCCATTTCCCACGACGGGCAGCGCGCCCGTATCGATTCGAAGGGGCGGCCAGCTTCGACACACTGGGAAGTCCTTGAATGTCGCGGTCCTCTTGCGGTTCTGAAACTCGAACCTCGGAGTGGTCGTATGCATCAGTTGCGTGTACACCTGGCTGCTCTCGGCTATCCCGTTCTGGGAGACCGCTGGTACGGCGGCGCGCCGGCTCCTCGGCTCATGTTGCACGCTGTGGAGTTACGCTTTCCGGCGGCTGGTGGCCGGGCGGCCATGACGATCCGTACTCCGGTACCGGCTGATTTTTGAGTATTGGGGAGGAACTCTGCCCACTGGGAAAGGTCCGTTGGGCAGATTTCTTCACGTTAGCAAAAAGAAATCCATGCAGAGTCTGCCATTGATGGGTCTGGCGCAAATTTTGCGTGGGCTCAGGCCATGACTTTATTGGGGAATGAACGGCTGGTTCTTGATTCAAGCAGCAATCACGTGGGTAAACTGTCGGGTCTGGGTGTTCGAATTGCGAGCGTCGCTCACGAATTGAATTCGCCGTTGAGTATGATCACGGGCAGCCTGGATCTGTTGGGAAAGTATGTTGACGCGCTGGCCCATTATGCAGAGGCTGCCGGGGGCTCTCGGTCCCGGTCGGAGCTGCAACGCCTGCACGAGCAACTCAGGATCGATTATGTGGTAGCCAACGTCCTGCCTCTGCTCGACATTTGCCGGGAAGGTGGGGAGCGGCTGGGTTATCTCATCCAGCAGTTGCGTCTCTACGGACGTCGCGATGGCGATATTGACAGTCAAGCGATTCAGGTGGCGGATTTAATGGTCGATGTCGTGCGCGAAGCGTGCGCCGGGCGAAGTCCGGACGCACGCGTGCAGGTGGATCCGGTGGATGCCCGTGTGCACGGCGAGCCAGTGGCCTTGCAGCGAGCGTTTGTGAATCTGATCACGAATGGGCTCGATGCGGTTGCCGGGGTTCCCAAAGGCCGGGTGTGGTTCACTGCCTCGGTTGATGATTCGACGCAGCAAATCCGCATTTCCGTGCAGGACAATGGTCCTGGAGTGCAGGCAGAGTTGCGTGGGCGGATCTTCGAACCATTCTTCAGCACCAAGCCGGGTAGTTCAGGAATGGGATTGGGCCTGGCGATCGTGCGCGAGATCATCGAATCGCATCATGGCACCGTCCACTTGTGTGATACCCCTGTGGGCGCACATTTCCTCACCACTCTGCCGCGCGTGGATTGACACGATCTGGCTTGAGTGTTCGTTAAGGAAAGTACGGACACCGTGATGAATTCCGAACAAGCCATCCTCGTAGTCGATGACGAGCCCGCGAGTGTCAATCTCCTGCGGATTACCCTGGGGATGGACTTTGTCGTCTATACCGCAACGGATGGTGTGGCTGGTTTGAAACTCCTGGCCCAGCATCCGGACATTGCCCTGGCGATCATCGACCAGCGCATGCCTGGCATGTCGGGAACGGAGTTCATCCATAAAACGATCGAACCCTATCCCAATCTGGTGCGTCTCATCCTCACCGGATACACGGATATCGATTCACTGATCGAGGCCATCAATGCCGGGCGGGTCTACCGCTACCTCACCAAGCCCTGGGACAAGGATGAGCTACTGGTGGCGGTGCGCCAGGGACTCGAAGTGCACAGGCTGGCCACGGAGAATTTGCGTCTCCAGGAGGAGCTTCGAAGCGCCAACGAGCGGTTGCGCGTTGAAAATGCCATCCTTCGCCGGGAAGCAAAGGGGCGTTACCGCTTCGAGGAGATCATCGGCACCAGCCCCAGGCTACAGCAGATGCTGGCGATGGTCGAACGTGTTGTGGCCAGCCATACCACCGTCCTGATTACCGGCGAGACGGGGACCGGCAAGGAACTCATTGCCCGGGCCATCCATTACAACGGTCCACGTGCCGACAAACCGTTCGTCAGCGAGAATTGTGGCGCCATCGCGCATGATCTGCTGACCAGCGAGTTGTTCGGCCATAAACGCGGCTCATTCACGGGCGCCAACGAAGATCGGCCTGGTCTGTTCGAAGTGGCCGACGGCGGAACGCTCTTTCTCGACGAAATCGGTGACTGCCCGATGGAGTTGCAGACGCGATTGCTGCGGGTACTCGATCAGGGCGAGATCCGCCGCGTCGGTGACAGTGAGCCGATCCGCGTGGATGTCCGTGTGCTCGCAGCGACACACCACGACCTGGAAAAGGATGTCCAGGAAGGACGGTTTCGCAAGGATCTCTTTTATCGGCTCAGCGTCTTCAGCATCACATCGCCCCCCCTGCGCGATCGGCTCGAGGATGTGCCAGGGTTGGTCCATCATTTCCTGGAACGGCTGGGGGCAGATACGGGAAAGCCGGTGCTTGGTTTTACGCCGGAGGCGATGAACTGCCTGGTGTCCTATGAATACCCGGGCAATATCCGCGAGCTACGCAACGAGGTAGAGCGCGCCTTCACACTCGCTGATCCAGGAACGAACATTCCGGTGGAACTCCTTTCACCACATCTGCAGAAGGTGTGCGCACCCCCGTCCGACAATCAGGTTCCTTCTCTGAGACTGGCGATGGAGAACTTTGAGTCCCAGTACATTCGCAATGTGATGGCACGTTGTGGTGGCAATCAGACTCGTGCAGCCGCCGAACTGGGTCTTTCACGCCGCGGGTTGTTCGATAAACTCCAGAAGTACGGTCTCGGACGCGAGTGAGGGCCGATCGGGTGCCGGCGGGTTGGGAAGTCTTCTGCCCACTTTTACCGCATGCTTGGCAGGGTTCTTCTCATCTGCATTTATGACGTCTTTGATTCAGGCAAGAAAATGAATGGCCTGGATTCTGCAGTAGCCCAGATACGTGGCTGTATCGACTCGTACACGAAGAATTCCACCGTCCAGATCGAGCATCCAAGCCGAGGAGCGGCTGCGTCTCATCGAATTGATCTACGCTGCGGCGGTCGCACCGCACCTATGGTCTCGGTTCACTGACGAACTCTCCCTCTGTCTGGGTGATGCGGTGGTTTTGTTTCACCTCCGTTTTCCTCGGGTTGGGAGTGTGGATGCACGAGCCGTTGCGACCGGTTTATCGGATGATTCGACCGAGTTGTACGCGACGCACTTTTCTGAACGGGATCCCCTGCTTCCCTGGGTGCAATCCCTGCGTCCCGGCTCGGTTGTCTCTTTGCACGAACTGGTCCGGCCGGCAGAACTCGAGGCGTCAGCATTCTACCGTGAATGGATGCGGCCTTTCAATCTGCTGCCGAATGGTGTGACGGCTGCGCTGATCCTGAAGGATGACGATGCGATTTTGAGTCTGCTGCGTGTCTTTCGGCGTTGGGGAGGGGCTGATTTCCGGGCGCAGTCGCTCCAGGTTCTGCAGGAACTCACACCACACCTTCAGCGCGCTCTCGTCGTAAACGAGGAGCTGGCTCGGACCGAGAAGACAAGGATTGCTGCGGCAACCGCACTCGAGCGAATGCCGATTGCAATGATCACGGTCAACGCACGCCTGCGGGTGGTTGCGACCAATGAAGCCGCCCGGCGCATCCTCTCGGATGCCGACGGGTTGTCCCTGCACCATGACGGCGTACGCGCCCGCCTGCGAGCCGACGACCAGGTTCTCCGAGAGGCTCTGCAGCAGGCCGTTTTCGGTGGGCGGCGTGCGGTCTTGCGATTGAACCGTCATTCGTCGCGGCGCGCGTTGCTGGTGAAGGTCGAACCCGCCGACAACGCTCTGCACATGGCCACGCTGTATCTGAGCGATCCGGATCGTAATGCGCCGATCCTGCTGCAAGATCTCCAGCAGCTTTTCCGGCTGACCGTGATGGAGGCGCGTATGGTTCTCGCACTCATCGATGGGCAGCGAGTCGATGAAGCTGCCGCTCGGATGCGCGTCACCATTCAGACGGCACGCAGCTACTTGAAGCAGATCTTTGCCAAGACAGGTACCTCGCGGCAGTCCGAACTCGTCCGGCTGATTATGTCGAGTCCGTTACCCATGCCGTGATTCGGGGTGGCTCCGCACCCATCCGCAAGGCCGTCCGATCCATCAGTGTCTGTGACGGGGGCTTGCGGGGCAGGCTCACGGCACGTCGTCTTGGTTGCGGATTGTGCCATCCTCTCCTACGGTGAGGTGCTGCTGCACCCCTGGGCCCGTCACATCCAGGGACCCTCTGCGCAATTGTGCGTGATCGAGTCCAAATTTGAGAGGAGAGGTGCTCTTCACTCCTAAAGCCGTTTCCAGATTCGGAGAACGGATGACCCCCTCGAAAGCCATGCTGCTTCCGGTTAGGCGATCCCACACGATGGAGAACTGCGCGAATTCCACATCCGTGGGGTTTGCCGATTCCGTTCCGAGATCAAAAATCTTGATCCGTCCATCGAGTTGGAGCGAGAGAACTCCCGGGTCACAAATGGGCATGGGTTGGATCTCGCTATGGTGCGCTTTCAATTCCAGGTCATCCAATTCGATGCGAAAGCCCGTTCCATCTTTCCAGTACAGCTCCAGCGGCCCATTGAACGTGCCGCGTAAACCGCGCAGCCGGCAACGTTGGTTGACGGATTCTATGGATCGTAATGTGACGGAAAAACCGAGGCCGATCCGGCTCAGGAATCGTCCGTCGAGATCGGTCGCGATTCCGGTCTGTGCGAAGTCGAACCGTAGATTCGACAACAGGAGGATGCCTGGGCACACGCCGGCGGCCGAAGTGAGGATCGGTCCGTCCAGGGTGAACAGGTACTTTGCGCTCTGGAGGATGCAGGCGTTCACATCGATAGGGATCTGAATCACATCACCCCAGCCACTATTGCAGTCTGCCGTGAAGTCTCCTCCCAGGCTGCATTGGTCAGACCCCCCCGTAAAGGAATACGCCGCGAGGACCGCTCCTTCCAGCATGGGAAGGCTGGCTGCCACCCTCAAAATACGAAGGAGTTGGCGCGATCTTTCCGCTGGTACGGAGGCGCATCCCTCGAACGCTGATTTTACGGCCGATACGATTTCCTCGATGGTGACAGTTCCGTCCTGGTTCATGTCACCGTTCGGACAACTCGATACGAAAGCGTCATTCAGGGAGATATTCGTCATCAGAACCAGTTCGTCGATGGTCGTTTTGCCGTCGTTGTTGCAATCACCCGCGCATTGTGCGCCCGCGCCCGCTGGGATTCCCAGCAGCAAGGCAATCGCCCAGAAGCGGCGTACACGCCGTGATCGTGCCACTGACAGGATCAACGCCAATGCGAGAAGCGCCAGAGAAGCGCCGCGATTTGACGGGACGCGGAGTTGGCAACCGCTGGTGTCTGATTTTTGCGGATCGACCGCGTGTGTGCGAGTCGTGGTAGGAACCGGTGTCGGGCTGTTCGGTGTTGCACTTGGGCCGGGTGTCGTTGCGAAAACACTGCATGCATCGCCGATCCCATCGCCATCCCGATCGGCCTGATCGACGTTGGCCGTACGCGGGCAGTTGTCGAAGGGGTCTGGCACTTCATCGCCATCCATATCATGAGCCGCGGCGATGGCCAGTCCGCCCCCCGGGTTGGCGGAAGCGAATACCGTGGCCCCGTCCCCAGAGAGGGGATTCGACAGTCGCAGGATCGTTTGTCCGGTATTCTGGCAGCGTGCTGGATCCAGACAATCGGCATCACTTTCGCACGAGTTCTGCGCCTCGAAACAGATACCGTTATTTACCGAGGTGGGAACACAGAAGCCGCTTTTCCCACAGGCTTTTTCGACCTGCAGGTTGCAGCGCACCTCCGTGCGGAGGACACAACGTCCCGGTGGAATATGACAGGTTCCCCCGGCACAATCGGCATCGACTACGCAAGCGCGTCGATCAGTCGAGCAGATGCCGGTGTTGATTGTTCCCAATGCCGTCAGCGCGCCGGCAATCGGTCCCGAGTCGGTAATGGTTGTCCGCCGCATCCGGTACGGGCCGACTTCCTCACCACTGGGTTTCCGGCGCGCATTATAGGTCTGCAGAACCAGGTCGTCCTGGTCGCCATCGTCATTGAGGTCGTCGTTCTGGTCTCGCTCGTATGTCAGGAACTTTACCGTATCGCGCAACACGCGATACGGCAGGCGCGGGTCACACGCTACGAGCTGGCAGGGCGTCACCGCCTGCCCTGTGTTTGTCAGATTACCCGAGACGATGTCGTAAACGAACAAAACACCATCATTCGTATCACCATCGCCATTCAGGTCGGTCATTCCCTGCGCGTTTTCGAGCGAGCGGAATGCCAGTAATGATGGGCCCAGCACCATCTCCTCTGCCGCAACGGACAGGTTGCGCATACGTTTCGCCGACGGGTCGTAAACGTGCACTACATGGTCGGCGGTGTCGCCGTCGGCGTTCAGGTCCTGTCCTTGTTCGGCCTCCGATACCAGACCGGCAATGATCAGGTCATTGGCGCGGAGTTCGGATACGGCGTATCCCGTGTTGTTCCAGGCATGGTCGGTCACGGATGTTACGAACCAGACCTTGTCAGTCGCATCGCCGTCGCCGTTCAAGTCGGTATGGGCCTGTCCCTCTTCCAGCACACGTGCGGCCACCCACTTGGAGGAGAGGAGCACGGTATCTGCCGCTTGCTCCAGGTTGTAGAGCTGATCGTCTTTGAAGAGATGAACGACGTTGTCCGCGCGATCTCCGTCGCCGTTCAGATCCTCCGCTTCTTCCGGTACGAGCAACGCTGCATTTCCCTGCGCCACCGATACAGCCGCCGCACGGGCGATTGTCCGCACCGAGGCGTCGTTTCCCGTCGTATCGATCATCTGCAGCAGGGTATCATCGACGTCACCATCGCCATTCTCGTCGGCGTCGGGCGTGACGACCGGCGCCTCGAGATAGATCTGGGTACAGGGCTCTCCTCTTCCACAGTCCGGGAGGCTGCCGCCCGCCAGATCGGTTGCGCGGCTTTCGAGCGCCAGACGTTGCCCATCGGCAGAGAGAGATGGACTGCGTGATGCATTATTGATTGGAACACCGTTCCAGCGCTGTGTGACACGGCGGGTAAAGCCGGTCAGGCGATCATGCACGAAGACGTTGCTGCAGGTCTCGTTGCGAACTCCGTCCAGATCGACGTCGCAGATGGCATGTGTCAGGTCAGGTGTCAGGTTAGTCGCCAGGCTGGTAAAGGCGATGTATCGGCCGTCGGCGGAGATACCGAGAACCTGGTCCACGGACGAGCCGTTGGCCTGTACCCCGTTGGAGGCGGTACTGATCCGTGTCGTGATGTTTGTCTCACGATCGCGCACAAAAATATCGAACGAATCATTGGTGTCAGCCGGCACGAGATTGTTCGCGGCACTCGCGAAGGCCACGTATCGTGCATCATCCGACAGAGTGGGGCTGAGCGATTGGTTGTTACCCAACTCACCCGTTGAACTGCGGCTGACCAACGTAAGTTGGTTTGCTTGCCAGTCCGACACATAGGCGTCAGCGCAGTTGGTCGTAGTTGCGCCGGCGTTCAGGCAATACTCGTTGTCATCGTCGGATACCAAATTTCGTTCGGTACTGGCAAAAGAGACGAACCTGCCGTCAGCAGAGATCGTGGGGCGCTGCCAGATGACCCGGCTGCTGTTTTCTGCCCTGTCCAGTCCCTTCGGTTCCATCAGCGGGATGCTGAAGTCGCGCAACCAGACGCGCCAATTCGGGAAGCGTGGATCGTCGCTTGGCGGGCTCGGGCGAAAGCTGGGTGAATGCGACAGGAAGGCCAACCATCCGGTTTGAGCCGAAAATACAGGGAACAGACTTGGACCCGTGCCGAGAAGTGTTTGCACGACGGTTGTCCCCGGTTCATCAAAAATGCCGTTTCCGTCACTGTCTCGATCCATATGGATGATCTGCTCGATGCCGGTGATGTCCTTTGCCGCAAAAGCCAGAAAACGGCCGTCTCGTGCCAGGGCGGGGTGAATCTGTGATGATGCTTCAGGGAATAGAGGATCGGAGAACGCTGGGCGTGCCAGTCCGGGAGAAACTTCGTCGTAGATGTAGGTTGCGATTGCCGGGATTTGGGGGGATGGTCCGAGATTCGTTGCCGCACACTCGAATGCCACATGCCGGCCGTCGCGGGAGAGAAAGGCGCGGCCGCAGTTGCCGTTGGCAGGTTGTCCCGTGTCCGTCGCGCTGATTTGGGTGATTTGTCGCCGTGTGTTGGCGGCTTCGAGGGTCCGGAAGAACACGCGACCGTTGGAAATCGCCAGACTCCGGCCATCGATGACCGGAGCGGCATCGACGGCTCGGGCCGACGGTGTGAGAGATTCGAGATGTCCCGCGCTGGCGCGGTAGATACGCAGGATCGTGTCGAATACATCGCCATCGGCGTTCTGATCCGTCCAACCTTGCAGAGGCTCGGCCTCGAGATAGGCGATGAGGTTTTCCTCTACTGCCACGGCCGGCGAACTGAACGGTTCTTCACGCAGGCGTGTTGCCGCACGGCCGGCGGCGCCACCTTCACCGATGATATGCCGTTCGCCGGTGTTGCGGTCAGCGATGACGATCACCTCGTCCGTTGTGTCGCCGTCGCCGTTCAGGTCGCGCTCGTCGATGCTCTCCGAGACCAGCGAAATGAATAGATCCGCGGATTCGATGAGCCCGTCGAGTGGAACGGGATCTCTGGCAGAGAACCGGTAGGAGATGCAGCGGCCGGTACCACAATCAGTGTCGGTCGCGCATGCGCGCTGGTCGTTCTGGCAGAGGCCCTGGGCAAAACGTGGAATGATCACCGGGCCCCCTACGTCAACCGTACGGGTAGAGAAATCGAAGAGCGCAGGTCCACACTCTCCGCCCGCACAGCCTTCTGGTCCAGAGCACGTCTCACCGTCATTGCTTCCACCCATACAGCGCGACGGAACACAGTTTCCCTGCGGGCATTCCGCAGCTTGCGAACAGGGCTTCCCATCGTTGGATCCATCCTGGCACTGCCGGAAAGCGGGACTCTGCCGGGATACGCGCAGGACGGTTGCAGGGGCGTCGACAGATCCGAAAAGGACGAGTTCCCCTTGTGCGGTTGGATCCACCTGTGGCTCGAAGATGGGAGGCAACAACCCCCCCTCCGGCGAATACGAGCGGAGGAAATCGGCGCCTGGTATGCGAATCGGCTCGTTGCCGCTGGGAAAGGCGGGAGCAGCGGAGGCGCCCCGCAGCAAACGAGCTACTGGGATAGCCTGCCCGGCGAGGACGCCACGCCAGTCCATGGGCGCCAGAAGATTGCCTGCCGTGTCGAGCGCAAATCGGAATTCACGTGCCAGTCCGGTGCATGGTGGCATGGGCTCTGTACACAAGGCTTGAAAATCGTTCGGCGGTGGCAATGCCGTAAAATGAGGAAACACGGGATCGGGGACGGTGCCACAACTGCCGTCGAGAGCGAAAAAGTGGCCGATACAGGCGGCCAGATCTGCGTCCGCGCGGCAGCCGGTCGATGGTAGATCACAGGGCAGCGGCGTGCCTGCCGCTGTGATTGCGATGGCAGCGGGTCCAGCCAGGGTCCGGTCGTCGTCCTTGTCGCCGACAAACGCATCGGTATCTGGGAAGGAGAAGGAGAGTCGCCCGTCGGCGACCTGCGCTGTGGAGGGAATGCATTGCACGTTGCGCAAGCCCCGATCCGCACAGCGCCGGATCTCGGATTCCATACCCGAACAATCGGCTGCAGACACGACGAGAGATGGCGCGGCGTTTTGTGGCAGGAAAAACACCGAGACCACCGGATTGGCCGGAAGTTCGTGCCCTGCGTCACATGCCGGACTGACGCGCACCTGGACGATTTCACCTGGGGCGGCAAAGGGCCGGTTGAGAGTGCCGATCCGCCCGCGGAACGTTGTGGTTGCTCCGGGGATCTGGTTGCAACTCGCATGCGCCCGCCCGGGACTTAAAAAAAATGCCAGGATCGGCATGAGATAGACGAGGCACGGGGGACGGCTCACGAGATTTGTTCTCCGCTGTGCGCATCCCATCGCACATGTCGTTGGTTATGGCTACCCGCATATGGGGGCGAAAATGCTTCGAAAGTAATGATGTATATCTGCTGCTGGCGCCTCGAACGAGATCAGAAGTCGAACGGGGGTTTTGCGCCGATGAATGAACAGAGACCCTCCCATCCGGCACGGTCTCGCAGGTGAACGGTTGGACGTCTTTTCGTGCGTGGCGTACACAGGATCTGTCATGAACAGATCACGTGGGGTGTGGCATCGATGGCAAGTGGCTTTTCTCCTGATGTGTGTCGTCGGCGGAGTCAGTACCGTGCAGGCTGACACTCTTCTCGACGATTTCGAAACGATCGATGGTTGGTCCGTCAATTTCTCCGACCATGCCCGGGCAGAAATTGCTTCTGATGAAGGCAAGCAGGGTAAGGCCCTGCGTCTCGATTTCGAAATAGAGCCCGGTGGTAGCTTTGTCCTCATCCGTAAAGCCTTCCCGAATCTGACTCTGCCGAAATCCTACGCGTTGAAGTTCTGGCTACGCGCCGAGGCGCCTCCGAACGATTTTCAGATCAAGTTGATCGACCGCGCCAACAAGAATGTGTGGTGGTACAACCAACGCGCATTCACGTTCCCGACCGAATGGCGCCATGTTCTGGTGAAAGATCCGCGCGTACAATTTGCATGGGGTCCGGCGGGAGGAGGGCAGCCGCGCGATGTGGGTTTCATCGAATTCGCGGTCGGTGCCACGACCGGTGGCAAGGGCTCGATCTGGATCGATGAACTCGTGCTCGAAGCGCGTCCGATCAGCAGCGGCCCGCCGCCCCCGCCAAAGGTCGACGCGTCCACCTCACTACCGGGCCAGGGGCCGGAACGGGTGTTGGACCTCGACCGCAACACAATGTGGCACAGTGGGTCTCTCGTGGCGCAACAATGGCTCCAGGTCGACTTTCAAAAGCGACGCGAATATGGCGGCATCGTCCTCGACTGGGACACACTCGATTATGCGGTGGCGTATCGGGTTCTGAGTTCAGACGATGGCGAGAACTGGTCCACCCTCTATCAGAGTTCCCACGGCAACGGCGGCCGAGATTACATTTATACGCCGGACGCAGAATCACGTTATCTGCGCCTAGAACTGGATCAGAGCAGCCGAGGCCAGGGGTATGGCCTCTGTTCCCTTTCCATTCTGCCGTACGAGATGGTCGCTTCTCCCAATCAGTTTTTTGAAACGATCGCGAAAGATGCAGCTCCCGGCACATACCCGAAGTACTTTTCGGGGCAGCAGGTCTACTGGACGGAGGTGAACGGGATCGACGATGGTCCGGTTGCCATCTTCAGCTCCGACGGCATCCTCGAACCCCACGCCGGTGGCTTCTCTCTGGAACCGTTCGTGTTCGTGGGTGGGTCGCTCGTTGGCTGGAGTCAGGTGAACTCGACTCCGTCCCTGGAGCAGGGAGATCTCCCCATCCCGACGGTGACCTGGCGGCACGAGCGCTTTTCATTGGACACCACGGTTGTCGCGGGTGGCCGCGATGATGGGCATGCACTGTTCGTTCGTTATCGCCTGACGAACTCGTTGGAAGAGCCACAGGACATCACCTTGTACCTCGCACTGCGGACCTTTCAGGTCCTTCCGCCGTGGCAAAATCTCAATATCGTCGGCGGCGTCACCCAGATCCGTGATCTGGTTTTCGATGCGCGGACTGTGTGGGTGAATGATTCACCGGCGTTGGTGTCACAGACACCGCCAGACCGCTTTGGTGCAGCTACGTACGAGGAAGGGTCCGTGACCGAGTTCATGCTGTCCCGTAAGCTACCGCCTGGGTTACAGGTGTCGGACCCATATGGACATGCGTCAGGAGCATTGGAATATGCCCTGCATCTGGGCCCGCATGCCAGTGCTGACATCTACGTGGCATTGCCGCTTCGCCAACAGGACGTGACCTCTCTACAACTTGGTATGGAGGGGGCTGCAGCCGAATTCCATCGCCAGATGGAACGTTCGGTACAGTTGTGGCGGACCGTATTGGGTCGCGTGGAATTGCAGCTCCCCACCGAGGCGGATGCCATGCTGCAATCCCTACGGATGGCGGTTGCGCATCTTCTGATGAGCCGCAACGGCGCGGCGCTTCAGCCGGGACCTCGGACCTACGCCCGGGCCTGGATTCGTGATGCTGCATCCATGGTGCACGCGCTGTTGCAGATGGGATTCATCGAAGAACCGGGCCGATTCCTCCGCTGGTTCGCCGACTTCCAGCAGCCCGACGGCCGTATGGTGTGCTGCGTCGATCAGCGGGGTCCGGATCTCGTTCCCGAAAACGACAGCAACGGCGAGTTCATTTTCTCCGTGGCAGAATATTTTCGCTACACGCGTGACATCGGCACACTGACCGATCTCTGGCCCGCCGTGACGCGTGCCGCGGATTGGATCATTACGGCGCGCGAATCCCGTATGACGGATGCCTATAAGTCTCCGCGGCGGCGGGGGATGTTCGGGCTGCTGCCGGAATCGATCAGCCATGAAGGATATGCCGGGCACCCCGTGCACTCCTATTGGGACGACTTCTGGGCATTACGTGGTCTGAAGGATGCCACCGATCTTGCCGTGGTGATGGGAGAGGACGAGCGTGCGGCGCGTCTGGCACAAGTGCGTGACGAATTCCGGCGTGACCTCGTTGCGTCTCTGAACTACACGATCACCAGTCACAAGTTGGATTTCATTCCTGGATCAGTGGAACTGGCCGACTTCGATGCCAACTCGACGGCTATCGCCATCAGTCCGGTAGGTGAATTTTCCTCTCTCCCCCGGAAGGCGCTGAAACAGACCTTCGAGCGCTACTACGAAATCCTCCAGCAACGCCTGCAAGGGAACACCCAATGGGACACTTACACACCGTACGAATTGCGGAATGTACAGGTGTTTCTGGCATTGGGAGACCGCCGTCGCGCGTGGGAAATCCTGGATGCCAATTTGCGTGACCAACGACCAGCCGCCTGGCGGCAGTGGCCTGAAGTGATCTGGCGTGACCCGACGCTGCCACGTTTCATCGGGGATATGCCGCACGGTTGGATCAGTGCGATGTTCATCGAGGCCGTACGCAGCCTCTTCGCTCACGAAGGCGATGATGGATCACTCATCCTTGCTGCCGGTGTACAGCCCGAATGGGTGAATGGTCAGGGTGTAAGGATCAAGCGGATGCCGACACATTTTGGTGTTCTCAATTATACGTTGAGCGTCACGGGGCCGAACTCGATGACGTTCAAGGTGGGTGGAGATCTGACCGTACCATCGGCTGGAATCGTACTGGCGCCGCCTCTGCCGGGGCCGATCAAGGCACTCCAGGTGAATGGCCGCCTGGTTGACCCACCTTCTGGCATGACCCTCACGGTTCACGAGCTGCCCGTGGAGGTCATCATCGAATTTTGATCCGACCCTCGTGACTTTTGTGCTGTGGAGGTTCTTCGATACGCCTCGTGGGATCTGCATCGTGTGCGATCTCAGCCCCGCAGGATTCGTCCGGCACGGAGTCGGGTATTACATTTCTCGCTGTCGACGACCTGTACACCATTGATGAACACGTGCTCGATCCCGAGTGGGAAGCGTGCCGGTTCGGCAAAACTGGCGGTGTCTTCCAGTGTGGCCGGATTCAGCACGACGAGGTCGGCGGGGGCGTTGTTTCGGACAAAACCGCGATCCTTCCAACCAAGGCGATCGGCAGGGGCGCCTGTCATTTTGTGTACCGCTTCCTCCAGCGTGAACAGTCCTCGTTTGACACAAGTGTGAAGGGCGCGCGGGAAGGTGCCGTAAGCCGCCGGGTTCTGGTGGCCGTGTTCGGTAATGAACGTGTCGGTCTCGATGGAACACAGGGGATGGCGCAGTACGGCTTCGAGTGCACTTTCATCGGATGCGTCACCACTGTACTTGTGGATGAGCACCCGCGCATTGCGGTGGCTTTCGTTGACCATCCGGCCGTAGAACTCCCACGGATTCATGCCCGCGTCACGTGCTGCGTTTCCGATGAACCAGCCGTCGTAACGGTCGAAGTTCTCTGCATTGGCGTGCATGATCTGGATGTCTTCGAGATTGAAACCGATCTGTCCGAAGATGGCTTCTGCCATCTGGACGAGAGGTTCCATCTGTGCGGGGCTGGAGAGGACCTGCTCGAGAAAAGGCAGAATCTCGGGCGGAAACAATACACTCGCCGTTGTGTTCCCGGCCGTGTAGGGGAAGGCATCGAAGGCGACGTCGAGTCCGCGGTCACGTGCCCGTTCGATGACGCCAATGGCCTGCTCCACGGTGGGCCAGGTGTTCCGGCCGACGAAGATCAAGTGGCTGATCTGCAGCCTCGCGCTGGCGCGTTCGGCGACACGCAGAATTTCTTCGATGGCGGCGATGTTGTGTGGTTTCTGTGCAGGATCGGTCTGATAGACGGGGCTGATCCAGCTATAGGCCCGCAAGTGCGAGGTGAGGAGTTTTCCGGCCGACTTCGCCCAGCCTGCGAATGTGGTGAGTTCATCTTCAGAAGCGAAAATGCCCGGCGGATAACCGAGTCCGGTGCTGATACCGAGGCAACCGGCATCGAGTGCCGCTTTGCACAACCGTTCCATGGCTGCCAATTCTTCGGCTGTGGGTGGAGCCGGATTGAGTGGTCCGGTGACCGCACTACGTACAGACCCATGACCGACGAGCTGTCCCAGGTTCAACGCGACACCGCCCTTATCGAGGGTATCGAGAAACTCACCCATGGTGTTCCAGCGGAGCTGGATCGGTTCGTCCCCGATCAGGCGGCTGGCTTCGACGACTGAGTCTCGCGTACGGTCCGTCACCGGCGCCGGACTGAAACCACAGTTCCCGCCGATCACAGTGGTGATTCCCTGCCGCAGGAATGGTTCGAGCAGGGCACCATGATTGGGCTCCGGCAGCAGAAAGTCCGTGTGACTGTGGATATCGATGAAACCCGGTGTGATGATGCGTCCGGTGCAGTCGATCGTATGTGTTGCTTCGAGATCCTCGAGGTCCCCGATGTGAGAGATGGTTGCTCCGGTCACCGCGATGTCGCTGCGAACCGCTGCTGTGCCCGTGCCATCGATCACCATACCACCCTGGAGTTTGAGATCCGCCATGCCGGCCGTTTAGCGTGACGGTGGGGTCCTGAACAGTCGAGATGATTGTGTATGGGTGAGTCTGATGATCGGGGATGTCGGGTGGATCGTAGGTGATCGGTGAGAGGCAAGACGTCGTGATGGACACCTCTATCGACTTACGATCAGGGGGGAGCAGACGTTCTCTTTGGAATCTCTCTGTCGTAGACTGCGCCAACATGAGACGAACGGCGATACTCGCGGCGATTGTTCTGTCGTTTTTCCTGTCGGCATGCGGTGATGATGGCTCATCCGGTGAATCCTTGCCGGAACTGGGGCGGTTGCATGCACGACTGGGTGAGGAGCCGGGAATCTTCGATGAAGCGGGGCGCCGGGTTCTGTTGCGCGGTGTGAACCTCAATTCCCTGGGGGATTATTACCAGGGGAATCCTCTCTACGCGCCGATCATTCCGTTGAATGATCAGGACTTTCCTCGCATGGCGGAGTTTGGATTCAACGTCGTGCGTCTGATCGTTCACTGGTCGTTGCTCGAGCCGCAACGGGACCAGATCGACCATGCGTATATCGAGCGCGTCCGCCGCGCGGTCCTCATGGCAAAGGCAAACGGTATCTACACGGTGCTCGACATGCACCAGGACGCCTGGGGTAAATATATTGCCTCGCCACCCGGGACAGTGTGTGGGGCTGGCCGCGAGCCTGCAATCGGCTGGGACGGGGCTCCCGAATGGGCCACCCTCTTTGGATCGCGGAGCACCTGCCGCGCCGCCGGTGTCCGTGAACTGTCCTCCGCGGTGACCACCTCATTTGACAACTTCTACGCGGATACCGACGGCATTCAGGGTCAACTGGTGAAGACGTGGGCGGCGCTCGCAGCGGCATTCGCCCGGGAGCCTGCGGTGGCGGGGTATGATCTCCTCAATGAACCGAATTTCGGCAGTGACCTCGCTGGCGCGCCGGCGAAGAATGCCGCATTCTCGGCGCGTACGATTGCTGCCATTCGTGCTGGCGAACGCGCAGCGGGAGGATTCGAACACATCGTCTTCTTCGAACCCGTCGTTCCCTGGCCGCAACTCGATTCTGCCCCTGCGGCGGGATTTACGGATGACCCCAATATTGTGTTTGCTCCGCACAACTATGCCGAGTCGATCGATGCGTCGGTGATCGAAGAGACATTCGCGCGCGCCGTGGCCGACTCCACGCGTTATGGATCGACATTCTGGGTCGGGGAGTATGGTTGGTTCAGTGAACCTGCCAGGAACAAGGAGAAACTCATCCGCTATGCCCGGGAGGAGGATCGGCTGTTGGTGGGCGGCGCCTGGTGGCAGTGGAAGCAGGCCTGCGGGGATCCTCACAGCATCGGAAAGCAGGGTGGCACACCGCCGGCAGAACTGATCCATCTGAATTATTCGAGATGTCCCGGTGATATCGATCTGGGCCCGGTTCCGGAATGGAAGGTCGTCCTCTCGCGGGCCTATCCGCGTGCTACACCGGGACGCATCGAGCGTTTTTCGAGCGACGGAGATTCTGGAATCATGGAAATGGATGTGACGAACTCCCGCTCTGGTGAACTCGACATCTGGGCTCCATCGCACGGAGTACGGCCACCGTTGGTGACCGGTGAGGGTGTGGAGAACCTCCGCGTCGTCTCATCGGCCGGGGGTTGGCGGATCTTTGCCTCGGTACGTGGTGACTATCGTCTGCGGATCCAGCCTGATTCCTGAAGGTACGAGCTGTCTGGCGCTGGAGGTATTTCCTGGCACACTGGGGACAGGATTCCAGTATACTGCAAGTACACATCCGGTCTCCTCTGGAGCCGAAACGATGCGGGTGATAACCGAGTCTCCGCATGAAGTTTGGCATCGATCGCCTGCTCGATGAGCGTGCATTGCGCCGGCCACTGGCTGGCCGGCGTGTGGCTTTGTTGGCGCACCCGGCCTCCGTCACTGCATCACTCGAACACTCGCTCGATGCGTTGGCACGCACCGGGGAGATCCATCTCACGGCAGCGTTTGGACCACAGCACGGACTGCGTGGTGACAAGCAGGATAACATGGTGGAGTCGGAGGACTTCATTGATCCCGCCCATGGCATCCCCGTGTTCAGTCTGTACGGGAACGTGCGCCGGCCGGCGCCGGCGATGATGGAGACGTTCGATGTCCTCCTCGTCGATCTGCAAGACCTGGGGACGCGTGTCTACACCTTCATCACCACACTCCGTTATGTACTCGAAGCGGCCGCCGCGCATCGCAAGTCGGTGTGGATCCTCGATCGCCCCAACCCGGCTGGAAGACCGGTGGAGGGCACCCTGCTACGTCCGGGCTGGGAGAGTTTTGTCGGGGCTGGCGGCCTGCCGATACGACACGGTTTGACACTGGGTGAGTTGGCGGACTGGTTCGTACAGACGCTGCGACTCGATGTCGAGTACCGTGTGATTCCGATGGAAGGCTGGATGCCCTTCGCTGCACCCGGATTCGGTTGGCCACTTGGAGAACGAAGTTGGGTGAATCCCAGCCCGAATGCATCGAACCCATGGATGGCCCGCTGCTACCCGGGTACGGTAATGGTCGAAGGGACGTTCCTCTCGGAAGGGCGCGGTACGACGCGGCCCCTTGAAGTGCTCGGTGCGCCAGAACTCGATGCGCAGGAATGGATCCGAGAGATGCAAGAACTTTGTCCGGACTGGATTAAAGGCTGCCGCCTGCGACCGATCTGGTTCGAACCGACGTTTCACAAGCACTCGGGGAAGTTGTGTTCCGGGATGCAGATCCATGTTGATGACCCGGCGTACACGCACGATGCTTTTCGACCGTGGCGTCTTGTAGCGCTCGCCTTCAAGGCGCTGCGCAAATGCCGGCCGGAATTCGAGCTGTGGCGTGACTTTCCTTACGAGTACGAGCACCATCGTCTGGCGATCGATTTGATCAATGGCAGCGACCTGTTGCGGCGATGGGTCGACGATGCGGCTGCCGGACCGCCGGATCTGGATGCCGTTGCAACCAGGGACGAGAACGAGTGGTGCGCACAACGCGAGCCGTTTCTGCGCTATCGGTGATGGGATGGGGTTGACGATAGCCAGTGAGATGGTGGCCAAGGGCGTGGAAGTGCAAGACGCCCTTTCTGCCCTGCGACTCTTTGCGTACACCATGGTTGAGAGGTGTGGGAACGAAGGGGGATGAAGATGCGCGCGATCACTGAGATCGGTCCAAAAACCAGGCTCTGTGCTTTGATCGGGAACCCGGTGGAGCATTCGATGTCACCTGCGATCCATAACCGGGCTTTTGCGGAACTTGGTCTGGATTACGTGTATGTCGCTTTCCGTGTTGAAGACGTCCGTGCCGCATTGGCGGGAATGCGGGCGCTCGAGAATTTCCGTGGCATGAGTGTCACGATTCCGCACAAGATGGCCGTGATCGAGTGTCTCGATGAGGTGGAGGAGGTCGATCGAGGCATTGGCTCGGTCAACACCGTTGTCAGCGAAGGTGGCCGCCTGAAGGGATACGGGACCGACGGTCCGGGGGCGCTGAAGGCGCTTTCAGATGCGGGTGTGGCGCTCGATGACCGCAAGGTGACGATTCTTGGCTCGGGCGGCGCTGCCAGAGCGATTGCATTCACGCTGGCGACACGCACCCGGCTGCGCGAACTCATTCTTCTCGGTGTTGTCGAACCGGAACTGGCAGCTCTTGTCGACGACTTGAAGCGGAGAGTCGGAGCTCCGGCTCATTGCGAGATTCTGACGCAGGATTCCCTGGCCGCCCATTTGAAACAGAGCCAGGTGCTGATCCACTGTACTCCCGTGGGCATGCATCCAAAGGTGGACGAGAGTGTCGTTCCCGCGGCAATACTGCATCGTGATCTGGCGGTGATGGATATTGTCTACAACCCGCTCAAAACGAGACTCCTGGCTGATGCCGAGGCGCGTGGCCTGACGACCGTGTCGGGCCTAGATATGTTCGTCAATCAGGCGGTGTTGCAGTTCGAATTATGGACTGGCCGGACAGCTCCGCGTGACGTCATGCGTGAGGTAGTGCTCGAACGGCTGGGCGGCTGAAAGGGCAGGAGGACTACGGCCATGAACCTCGTCTTGATCGGATACAGGGGCACGGGGAAATCCACTGTGGCGCGGCTCCTCGCGCAACACCTCGGAATGCGTTGTGTGAGTCTCGACGAGGAAATCGTACGCGAAGCCGGTCGATCCATTCCCGAGATCGTCAAGGAGCACGGTTGGCCGTGGTTCCGTGATCTCGAGACGGCGATCACCAGACGTTTTTCTGCAGAAGACGGTCTGGTGATCGATACGGGTGGTGGAGTGATCCTGCGATCGGAAAACGTGGAGAATCTGCGACGGAACGGCAAGCTTTTCTGGCTACGTGCGTCAGTGCCGTCGATTGTGGAAAGAATTGCAGGCGGCACGGAACGGCCGGCCCTCACTTCGGGAAAGACTTTTACCGAGGAAGTCGAGGAGGTTCTGCGGGAACGGACTCCCCTTTATGAAGCTGCGGCGGATTTTACGGTCGACACCGACGATGTGTCACCCGAAGAGGTAACGGCGCAGATCGAACGATCGTTTCTCGAAGGGGGAAACTCCAACCGTTCCGCCTGACTGCGGGTACCCCTCGATTCATTGCACGTAGGATTCGATCGATTCGCGTAGGGTGCGAAAAATCCAGGCCCGCTTGGCGTCATCGGACTCCAGCAAGGTAATACGGAAGCCGTGGTGGTGGCACTGGAATCCCGTCAGTGGCACGACGACGATGCCGGTCGCTCCCATGAGGTAGTAGACGAACCGCTTGTCGGGAGCCACGCCTTTCACCATGTCCTCGATGCGCTCGCGCACGGCGCGATTCTCGATCGGCAAGCTTTGACGGTCGTTGAGTATTCCGTCCCGGAACATCACGGTGAAATAGAAAGCGCCACCGGGCTTGTTGGTGACGATACTGTCACATCCGGCGAAAGCGGCGACTGCCTCGTTGGCGCGTGCCTCGAAAAGATTCTCTCGTGTGTGGAGATGACCGGCGTAGCGGGGATCTCCCATGACCCGCGGAATTGACATTTGCGGGAGTGTGGTGCTGGACACTTCGAGCCGCTTGGCGGCCAGCAGGCTCGTGCAGTAGCGCGAGAAGTTCTCGTCGCGTTTACGATTGAGGATTTCGATCCAACCGCAGCGCGAGCCGGGCCAGGGGTATTCTTTGCTGATGCCGCGCATGGCGATGGTGGGAACATCGCCCACCCACTGGCTGGCATGCATGCGGCCACCGCCGTAGACGATATGGGCGTAGATCTCGTCGGTAATGATGAAACAGTCGTGCTGCCGCGCGATTTCGGCGATTTCTTCGAGAAGAACCCGCGGATAGACGGCGCCAGTCGGATTGTCGGGGCTGAGGAGCAGGATCCCCGCAATCGAGTCATTGTATTTGACCTTCATGCGGATGTCTTCGACATTGGGCAGCCATCCATTGAAGGGATCGAGATCATAGGTGAGATGTTTGTATCCGCTACTGGCCGACTCCGCCGAACTGTGCGTGCTGTATGCGGGGGATGGGCCCAGCACACGCGCTTCCCGGCGGAGTTGGCCGTAAACCTTGGAGACTGCGTCACCCAGTCCATTGAAGAAGAGAATGTCGGAGGGTGTGATCTGGACTCCGCCGGGACGCTCGTTGGCACTTGCCGCGAGAAACTCGCGCGTTTCGAGCACACCTTCTGTATCGCAGTAGGCCCACGACCTCGGCTGATCGACCAGGTCGCGAACGATATCCCGGATCCACTCGGGCGGAGCCTCTCCTTTCTGAATTGGATCGCCGATGTTCTCCCAGGTTACTTTCACGCCGAGTTTTTCGATCTCGCGAGCTACGGCAACGATCTCACGGATTTCATAAGTCAGACTGCCCGCACCGGCATGTACGATATCGCGTCGCATACTTCCGTTTTTCCTACCCTTCATCGCAAGGCGATGAGCTTCCCATTGAAGTGCCGCGCTAGCCTAGATGGTTGACCCGCCGCCGCGCAATGATTGTCGTGGATTCTGTGTTCACGAATGGCGAAGGATGATGAAGGAACGTGCCGGTGAAGGTAACGCCGGGAGCCGCGGATACGGCGAATCGGTAGAGTTCCGCCAAATGCTTCCCCCAGCCGATCGACTCCAGCACCGTGGCAAAATTTCCTTCCAGTGGAGACCGTATCGAGAGGCTCTCCCCAGAAAACGGGTGTGTGAGATGCAGTGCAGTGCAGGCCAGAAGCAAGCGGTTCGACCCGAAGCGCTCGGTGAACAGCCGGTTATGCTTGCTTTTGCCGTAGGTCGTATCGCCGATGATGGGATGTGAGATGTGCTTGAGGTGGCGGCGGATCTGGTGCCGGCGTCCGGTGGCTGGCGTTACGTGCAGCAGCGCGTAGCGGCTCGTTGGATAACGGTCCACACGGTAGGGCAGTTCGACTTCCGCCAGGCGCTGAAAAAATGTCTGTGCCGGCCGCAAGATCTCGGCAGTGTCCGCATTGCCGGCATCTTCTGCGCGGCGCAGGAGGGGAGAAGATATGCTTCCCCGGAGTGGCGGTACGCCACGGACCACTGCCAGGTATTCCTTGCAGACCTGTTGCCGTTCGAACAGGGAAGAGAGCCGTCTTGCGGCTTCCAGGTCGAGAGCGAACAGAATTACACCGGAGGTCGCCTTGTCGAGCCGATGTACCGCATGGATCTGCCTGCCGATCTGTTGGCGCACGCGCTGAAACAGAAACTCGCGTTCGTGTGCGTCGAGTCGCGTGCGATGGACCAGCAATCCCGAGGGTTTGTGGACCGCCACCAGATGTTCATCCTGAAACAGGATGGGAACCCGCGACATCCTCGGGGCATGCCCACCATCAGACATCCGTGTTTCGCCGGGCATCGTTGGCTTGCGCTAGCTGCCGCTGTTCATTCCCGCAATCTCGTCGAAGACGTCGAAGACGGCACCGTGGACCCACCCCACGCGCAACACAGCGCCTGTCTCGATCGGCGATACGATGAATCTGCCAGGTTGCCTCCGTTCGATCGTTGCGTTACCCGGGCGGTCCATGAGATGGCCCCGGATGTCGCGGGCGATACGTTCTCTGCAACCGGGATACATCCCGGTGCGGAGACGATGGTTGAAATGAATGAATCGTCCCTTGGCGGTGCTCTCTTGGCTCCGCAAGGGCCTAAATCAGTTGAGAGAAGAGAGAAAGGGAGATGTGGAAGATGCGGTTTGCGGGTGTTGGAATTGGAGTGATGGCGACAGTGCTGCTGGCGGGGTGCGCCACGAGCAAGATCGCCTACAAACCCTCTGGTGTTGCTGCTCCTGCTGCAGCGAAGTCCGTAGCGCTGACGGTTGTCGATGCGCGTCCTGCCGATAAGGGTGGCAGCGATAAGGCGCAAGTCGGACAGGTACGTGGGCAGTACGGTATTCCGGGTGCCGTGAAGGATTCGAACATTGCCGTGGTTCAAAAGACTGTAACCGAGGCCACGGAGGATTCCTTGCGGCAAGCCGGCATTGGCGTCCAGGCGGGTGGCAATCGAACACTCGTGGCAAAGGTCAAGCACTTCTGGATGGACGGGTTTCAGGGATACAAGGGGACAGTCGTGGTCAGCTATTCGCTTCAGGATGCCGCAGGGAAGGAGCTTTGGGCGAAGGAAATTTCGGGCGGTTCAGGTGGCGCGCTGCTCTTCAAATCGGGTGAATCACTGGCCAACGAGGTATTTGGCAAAGCGCTTACCGATCTTGCGACGAAGGCGGTAACAGAGTTCAAGTCTGCTGATTTCCAGAGAAACCTTTAGCCGCCAACCACGCGGGTCGTTGTGCGGAGGGGTAGGGTGATGAGTTGGGCAGAAAGGGCTCCCCTTCTTCCTTTTTGGCCACTTTCATGTATAGGCACATCTCAACGGCACAATGACAGGGTGGCGAAGGGGCCGGTGTGGTCGAGAAGTCTACCGTGTAATTTGATTCAGGATGGGGTATTTTGCCGAATGTAGCTTGACTCAGATGCGCCGTTTGCAGAAACTCCGACCATCCAGCGGGGTGCAGGTTCGGTTGTCGGGAAGCGGAGAGAGAGAACAGTTACCAACTGGATGGCAGGATGGGCTGGTGAGAGATCGTCAGAGTTCACCATCCGGAATCGAAGATCGTCATTAGAGAAAGATGAATCCCGCTCATTGTCGGCGGGGAGAACTCGTTCGGACCGCAGAGTGTTCGTGGCCGACGTTAAAGCAGGGAAAGGAGAACCGCGTTCATGAAATGGACAAGATTGGGTCGCTGCGCCGTGGCTGTGTCGCTGATGTGGTGTGTTGCACCCGCATGGGCTGCCGAGCCCGGCCCCTACATGGGTGTTGACCTCGGCGTTTCGGAGCCGACGAACGACAACTATCGCTCACACGTTGAAACGGGTGCGTCAGGGTCGCCGTTTTTCGGTACGATGTTCAATGAGTACCTGGGTCTCGAGGTGGAGGGCCATATCATTGGACAGCCGGCAGACGACAACAGGAATCGCGCACAGGCGCCGGATGGAATCACATGCTTTGGAGCTCCGCCGAATAAGGTCTGTGGTTCGCTGAACCATCCCAATGGATGGACAACCATGTTTGGCGTGACGGCGGGTCCGCGCATCGCCATCCCGTTGACCGATCGGATCAGCCTTTACGGTATTGGTCAGGGCGGCGGATACAAAGGGATGACCGGTAGACTGAACCAATGGGCCCCCGGCTTTTCCGTCGGCGGTGGCATTGATTTCGGTTTGACCGATCAGGTGTCCGTCGGTCTGTTCGGACGCTGGAATCGAGTCTACATGGCTCCGCATCCAACGCGCCTTGCCGGCCATGTCGAAGACGACCAGGGCCCGAAGGACGCGCGCTTTGCGACTGGTGGTGTGCGCATCACCTACTCGTTCGCACAGGCTGCACCGCCTCCCCCTCCGCCACCGCCACCGGTTGCCGAGGCACCACCGCCTCCTCCACCGGCACCAGTTGCAAAGAAGAAAGTCGTCCTCCGGAGCATCAACTTCGATTTCAACAAAGCCGAGATCAAGTCGGAATCGCTCCCGGTTTTGAATGAGTTGGTGTCCCAGTTGAAGGGGGATAGCCATGCAAATGCGGTTCTCGTGACGGGCCATACGGACAGCATCGGCAGCGATGCCTACAACAACAAGCTGTCGGTCCGCCGTGCCGCAGCAGTGCGTGACTACCTGGTCCGCAAGGGAATCGCCTCCGATCGCATCAAGATCGAAGGCCGCGGCAAGTCCAACCCGGTGGCCAGCAACGCCACAGCGGAAGGTCGTGCCGAGAACCGGCGCGTCGAGGTCGACATCAAGTAAACCGGATTTTTCTCATCTTCGGCAGAAGAGGCGCTGGCTGGTGTTCGCATCGGCCAGCGCCTCTTTTGTTTATGCCGACCTGCACTGCGCACGGACGGAAAGGCACCCCGTGCATCCGGCCGGGGGATGCTTGTCCCGGAATCAGCCAGACGGGCAGCGGTTCAGTGTGTTTCCCGGCTGTTCGTTGGCGTTGGATTAGCCGTACCCGCTGGGTCGGATTCGTCAGTTGCATCGAGTCGTTCTGGCACCATGTTTGCCGGCAACTCCTGGACCTTCTTCAGCTTCTTTTCGATCGTGCGTGTCTGACGCGATGCTTTATCGAGGCTGTCGGAAGCCTCGTTGAGCCTGAGTTGGACCCGGTCCAGAACGGCGCCGAATTTCTGAAATTCGGTTTTGACTGCGCCGAGCAGCGCCCACACTTCGCTCGACCTGCGTTCCACAGCCAGGGTACGAAAGCCCATCTGCAAGCTGTTCAGCAGGGCGGCAAGAGTGGTCGGTCCAGCGACAACGATGCGTTGATGGCGTTGCAGTGCTTCGAGCAATCCCGGCTGGCGCACGACCTCCGCATACAATCCTTCAGTGGGGAGATACATGATGCCGAAATCTGTCGTGTGTGGCGGGTTCAGGTACTTGTCGGCGATCTGCTTTGCACAGTTCCTGACCTGTGCTTCGAATCTCTTCCGAGCTTCCGTGACGGTATCCGAGAGACCCTGTTCTTGCGCGTCGAGCAGACGTTGATAGTCCTCCTGAGGAAACTTCGCGTCGATGGGGAGCCACACTGTCTCGTCCGGCGTGTTGCCCCGTCCCGGTAGTCGGATGGCGAACTCGACGCGCTCACCCGTATTGGGTCGTGTGGCGACATTGGCCTGATATTGTTCGGTGGTGAGGATCTGTTCCAACAGGTTACCGAGTTGGATTTCTCCCCAGGTACCGCGCGTCTTGACATTCGTCAGGACGCGCTTGAGATCCCCGACGCCCGTTGCGAGCGATTGCATTTCGCCCAGACCTTTGTGCACGGCATCGAGCCGATCGCTGACGAGCCGGAAGGTCTCTCCCAGGCGTTGTTCGAGGGTCTGGTGAAGCTTTTCATCGACGGTCAGACGCATCCTTTCGAGTTGTTGTGTGTTTTCCTCGCGCAATTCGCGCAATCTGGCATCGACAGTTCCCTGGACAGCTTGCAGGCGCTGCTCGTTATGCTCCAGGACGGCTTGCAATTTCGTGAGAACACCATCGAGCTGCGCCGTTTGAGCCTGTGATGTTTGCCCCAGGGCGACGGTCAGCGAGTCATTGAAGCCGTGTAGAGTACCTGTGACTTCGGTCCGGAGCCGTGCGAGTTGACTCGTGAGTTCTGCAAGCTGAGTGCGCTGCGCCTCGGAGATCGCGGCGACACTGCGTACGATGGAATCACCGGAATGCTTCAGGACGACGGCCAACTCTTCGCGTGTTCCACGTGCCTCCGTCGATGCACCCATACGAAGGCGGTGTGCTTCCGCCTGGAGTCGGGCTTCCATCTGGTCAAGCGTGGTGCGCAGCGCTTCCAGAGCCGTGCTGTTGTCCTGGGGCTGCCGGCCCACGATCCGCCGTAGGACGATCCCGAGCAAAAGGAACGCCGCCAGCGCAAGTATCCAGGGTACATAGGTGACCCATTCCATGCCCGCACCTCCGGTTCCGCCGAGGTCCATGCATACACCAACCCGCCTCGTCCGCCCAACATGCGTATACCCGATGGCCAGCCGTTGAAATGTGATCCCACGGTTTTCCCCCATTCATCGAGGCGGGTGGGGTCTGATCACGGAACCAGATCGGGGGAATCTAATCTGAATCGCCGTAGTCCAGGGCGCGCATCTGTTCTCGTACTTTCGGATCGATCGTACGTGTCGTATCCGGCCCGATTGGCGTGCTGAGCGAATCGGAGAACCGTTGCATGGCTTGAATCTGTCGTTGTACGGATTCGGCCGTCACCGGCAGAGGCTGCTTTTCCTCGGGATCGATGGACAGATCGAAGGCGAGAATGCCGTGCGCGGACGTCTCGATGATTTTCGAGTCGCCATCGATCCAGGCACATGTGTGCAGGTTTGGTCCAAGTGGTCCTTTGGGATCCCGTCCAAGCTCAGCATAGATCGGAGACCACATCTGTGTAGGATTCGCTCCGAACCAGCGTTTCACCTGTGCCCTCCAGCCCGCGTATCGATCTGCTCGAAAAAGTGCCGTGAGTGAACGGCCGCGAGCCTCGGGCAAGGCCGATGCATTTGCGAGTTCCAGAAGTGTCGGTGCGACATCGACGAGCGATACACGAGTCTGTACGGATTGAGGGGCCAGGTCCGTGCCCCAGAAGAACAGCGGTACACGAATGACGGGTTCGTATAAGGCGCGACCGTGCCCATAGAAAGCGTTCTCACCCCAGCCTTCACCATGATCCGAGGTGACCACGACGATGGCGTTGTCGAGCAGGTGGCGTCGCTGCAATTCTTTGAAAAGACCCTCCAGATCTGCGTCGATCGTCGCCACCTCGGCGTCGTATAAATCTTCGAGGAGGGACTGCCAGATTCCGGTCTGATCTCTGGGCACCGCTAGAAGATTCCAACCGATGCCGTCGAGTGCTGCCCGTTTCTCTGCCGCATTCGGACGTGCATCGAGGATGCGTTCGACTCTCTCCCGCGGTGGGGTGAACGGCACGTGTGTTTCGAGGTAATGCATGTAGACAAACAGAGGTGTGGGATTTGACTCTGAAGCGGCAGCCGTTTGTGTGACAGTTGCGTTTTTGTCGAGCCAGGCACCGAGTTTTTGATGGAGGAGAGGAGCCCGGGTCTTGCCAATTCGTTTTGTCTCTTCTGCGGTGGCGGGCGCCCACACCCCGTAGAAATCAAAGCCTTGAGCAAATCCGGCTGCCGGGTTGACCAGGATGTTCGAGTCGAATGCTCCCGTGCGATAGCCGGCTTGCTTCAATTGTTCTGCGAGGGTGACCTCGCTTGCCGGGAGCACGGCGTGGAACGACTGCACCTGGTGCTGACTCGGATAGCGTGCGGTCCATAGCGATGCGAGCGAGGGCATGGTCCATGGTGCCGCAGCGTAGGCTCTCTCGAAGTTTATGCTCTGCGCACGCAGAGAATGGAGAAACGGTGCGAGTGGTTTCCCGCCGATCTCCTGGTCGAGTCGATCTGCTCGCAGGGCATCGATGAGAAACACGAAGATATTCGGTTGGACGCGACGGATGGAATGGCAACCATTCAGCGAGAGAATTGCCCCCAGTGAAAGGATCAGGATCACAGATCGGGCCGGACTCATCGCGATAGGCACGCTTGATGCGCCTCAGATGCACAGGAGCACGCCGGTGGCCGGCTCGCCTGTGGCGTGTTGAATGGCCGCCGCATAGAGTGCCACCTGCTGTTGATAATCGCTGAGAGACACCGCAAGTTCGCGATCCGTCTTGAAATCGACCACGGTCCAGATTTCTTCCTCGCGGAATGCCAGATCCACCACACCGTCGACGACCTGACCCTCCGCCGTGCGTAACGTCACCGGTGTTTCGCGACGGCACAATCCGTTGGCTGCCGCCCGGCGCGCACGTGTCAGCAACGGGTGCGCAAGCGCTCGTTCGACCGCCACCACAGCAGCCGTTGCTTCCTCTTCTGTGGCACCCAGTATGCGAGCCTGCACTTCTGCGATTTGTCGCAGCGCACTCCCGGAAGCCCGTAATGGCACAGATGCCAGGACGGCATGCACCAGACTGCCAAAGCGTTTGCCTCCCGGACGTTCTGGATCACGCTCGACTTCCAGCACCGGAATCTTCTCTGCTCCTTTCACTTCGAAAAGGTTTTCCGTGACTCGCGCCACTTGGATTGTCGGTTCACTGGCCCGTTGCAGAATGATATCGCGTTCGGCCCGCCAGGAACGATATGCCGCCAGGTCGGCATTGACGACCTGCGAATCCACTTCGCGTCCGATCAACTCCTGCTTGCGGATCCCGAAATTCTCCTCGGAGTCGAGTTCCAACACGCAAGGATCCCACCAGACTACGTTGTAACCGTCGAAATCGTGCTGCCCCGGGCGCATGGGCAGCGTCTGCGGTTGTATTCCGTCAGGCCGCTCCAGCACGGTTCGCGGTCCGAACAGCGGGCAGCGGGGAGCGCTTTGTGCTTTCTGGCGTGAGTCTTCCGGCGGGTAGATCGCGCCGTTGAAGGCGCTGACCCAGCCTCGTTCGAACGGCAGGTCTCCTACCGCAGGAATCACCAGCAGATCGCGTGCACGAGTCGCTGCGACATAGGCGATCCGTACACCTTCCGCTTCATCCCGGCTGTGTTCGAGGTCTGCGTTTGCCAGCAACTCGTGTGGCGAGCAGCCGTCCAACCGGATGGCACATAGCCCACGTTCGGCATCGATGTGGCGGTCCGCTTGGGCGCTCGCCGATTTTGCCGTGATGTCGGCCAGAATGACGACCGGGAATTCCAGGCCCTTGGCCTTGTGTACGGTCATGATTCTCACGCCGTCACTGCCTTCCTCGAGGATGGGTGCTTCCGGCGTCGGCGCTCCGCCAGCTTCCTCTCGCAAGCGTTCGACAAAACCGCGAAAAGAAAGGCCACCCTGCTCCTCGTAGACCCGTGCCAGTTCCGAAAGATGCAGTACGTTGGCCAGGGCCTGCTCGCCCGATGGACGCAAGGCAAACCCGGCATGGGCCCGGGTATGTTCGAGCAGCCGGGTGATCGTGTCACCAACGGCCCGGCGATTGCGCTGGAGATGAAGTTCTCGCAACAGGAGGAGGGCGGAAACAATCGGCTTCAGAGGCCCGGCCAGAGTCGGCAACCGGGCCGACGCCGGGATGCGGAAGGGATGCAGCCGGGCGTAGCGTTGGCGGTATTCGAAGAGCTCCTCATCTCCGATGGCGAAAAGGGAGCCATGCAATGTCGCGTAGACCGACAGCTCATCGTCGGGCCATTCGATGGCTGTGAGGGCGGCTCGCATTGTCTGGATCTCTTCCCGGTCATGGAAGGATCTTCCCCCTACCAACAAATGCCGGATGCCACGCGCTTCGAGAGCACGCACATAACCGCGGGTGATATCAGAACCCCAGCTCTGGAACCGGCGAAAGAGAAGGCAGATGTGCCGCGCGCCGATCGGTACCCGTTCTGTTGGCCGTTCGCGCTCCGTGACGCTCCATCCGCTGTGGTGCAATAGCCAGTCGATCCATGCCGCGACTGCGTGAGGCAGAGATGCCTCGATGGCGGTCTGGCGAATGTGATTCGTCCCGTACGGACGTGGTACGGACAGTGCGACCACTGTCGGTTGGTCGTGTGTATCCTCCCGGTACGGCGTGAGGGGCGTGTAGGCTGCCTGCAATGCTTCCGGTTTTGCCGTCATCGTTTCGGCAAAGGCGCGATTGACCAGCCTCTGGATCGACGGAACGGCTCGGAAACTTGTCGTGAGCTGCACGCAAAGGCCCCCCCGTTCGAGCAGTAGCTTCTTGACGTCTTCGTAAACACCGACGTCGGCGCGGCGGAACCGGTAGATGGATTGTTTGGGGTCGCCGACGATGAACAGCTTGCCGGGTCTTGGCGTGATTTCGCGCCAATGGTTCACGGTGCGATCTTCGCCGCAGAGGAGAAGCAGGATTTCCGCTTGCAGTGGATCCGTATCTTGAAATTCGTCGACGAAGACATGGGTGAATCGACTCTGCAATTCGGCGCGCACGTCCGCCGAATCACGCAGCAAGTCTCGCACACGCAACAACAGGTCGAGGAAGTCGAGACAACCGAGCCTTGCTTTTGCCTTCTCGTACAAATCGATGGTTTGCGTGAGATCCTCATGTAGTAGCGCTGCCAGTTGCGCATCAGCAGCGCGCTGGAATCCTTGCAGTGTGCTGCGCAACGCATTCATGCGGTTCTCGACTTCGGCCCGTGGCAGGTCGGGCGCGAAAAAGAATCCACCTCCCTTTCGTGAGCCGAAATCTTTGTCTCGCGCCAGACTTACCAACATGGCCTCGAGACCGTCGTAGTCGCGATCGCGCACGTTCTCGGCCCTACGGATCGACTTGCTCATCTGGCGTGCCCGAGCCGTGGTTCTGTAGAGCCCGTCGAAGCGTGGATTCGTACTTCGCTCCGTCAGGTCTGCCAACTCGTGCAACTGTTCCACGAGCTGATCGATGGCCGCGTCACGATCGAACTCCTTGATTTCCCACGCGGCAGGGAAATCTCGCCACGCGGTCAGAGTCCAACCGTTGCGACGAAGGCGCGAATGCGCGCTTTGTTGATCGTGAAAACCCGGCTCGCGGCGCAGCGCCCTGCGCAGTCCCGGGGGGGGATCTTCGAGTTGTTGTGTGAGCCAGACGTCGAATACCTGCGCGTAGAGGCGCTCCGCTTCCGCATCGTTCATGACCCGGAATTCGGGGTCGACACGTGCCTCGATCGGCCGCTCGCGTAGCAGATCGGCGCAGAAGCCATGGATCGTGGTGATCCAGGCCTCCTCCAGATGAATCAGGGCCTCCTCCAGATGACGCCCCCGAACATCATGCATGCGGGTCTGTGCACGGGCCTCTTCAAGAGCAGTACGCAGGCGCAGCTTCAGTTCACCCGCAGCGCGAGCCGTGAAGGTCACGGCCACGATCCGTGCGACGCTGGTCAACCCGGCGGCCACGACAGCGACGATGCGTTGGACGAGTTCGGTCGTCTTCCCCGTTCCTGCAGCCGCTTCGACCACCAGGGTGTCGAACAGCGCGGTACGAATCATTTCTCGAGCCTCGCTGTCGGGCAGCATGGTCATGGCAACCTCCTGAGCGTCGTCAGCACGTCGAGCGGCCGAGGATCTTTCTTGCGTGAACGCTGGGGTTCGTGCGGCCCGCACACTTCTATGAATTCGCAGAAGTCGCAGGCATGTGACTCTCGGTTGCCATTTCTTTCGGAACGGGGAGCAGGGGGGAAGAGTCCCGTTTCCACAGCTCTGTCGATGAGTTCCAGTGCCTGCTGTGCGTGTTGTCTGGCCAGGTCATCCATAGCGACTGTGTGTACGGCGAAGCCGCCCGCCGCGGTGCAAAAGGAAAGTAAAGACTCCCACACCGGGGAATCGAAGATCTCCTCGGTTGCCAGGCCGTAGAGCAGAGGCTGGAGGATGGTACCCCCGGCGATGATGAAGTCCGGCGGTGTCCGGTCGACTCCGGTCTTGTGGTCGAGGACGCGCAGGTGATTGTCCGAGGCACGTTTCTCGACCAGATCGATGGCGCCACGCAGAAGATAGTTCCCACAGACTCGAACGGGATCTCGCGTGCTCCTGGGGTCGAGGTCTTCCCGGCGTGGCAGACCGAAGCCCAACTCGCAGTGCGCCGGCTGCCATTCCTGCGACTCACTCGCCAGGCGTTGCAACCAGATGCGCAGATCCGTGCGCACCGACTCCACTTCATCGTGCCAGACACGTTCGATGGCGGGTGCGAGTTCGTCCCGGAAGCGTTCAGCGGCCCGGTCCAACACACGATCCAGAACCGATTCAGCACGCGCCAGGCGCGCCGGCGCCAGTGGTGTGATACGCTCTCGTTGCAAGGCGCGTAGTACTTCGGCTTGCGCCTTGTGCATGAGTTGGCCCCGTGTCAGCGGATCCATCCGTTCGATGCGGGCCGGTTGTTCGCGCGGATGGAGCCCCAGGATGGTGGAAAGGTAGAATTGGTAAGGGCAGGCGGCGAAACGCTGCAGCGAGGTCGGGGAATAGGGCCGAGATCGCAGGCGGTACTTTTCGAGCAGGGGACGCAGCGGTTCAGGGGCGCGCACGAAACCATCGGCGGGTGTCCATGCCTTGTGTTCCCAGCGGTACCATCGACTACGCAGGGAACGTCCGAGCGATTCGTTCAATTCGAGCAGGTAGCGGGCGCGCCCACGTGTTTCGATGGAGGTCTGCTCCAGGAGATACCCGAGAACTGCGAGGTCGTGCTCGATGTCGTCGATCGCCCGCGCCGCGTCCCGCGGTGCAGGCCATGCAAGGCGCGCATCGACGGTCTGCGCCGATTGCCGTTCGAACGCCTCGAAATCACGCACTTGACCGGTAATCGCCCGCTCGACGTCGAGCGCATAGAAGGACGGCACACGCGCCCGTCCTTCCACGACCTCGACACGTGGATAGGAGAGATACAGCCGTTCGGATGCTGCTCCGACGGCCAGATGGAGTTGCCGCCGCTCCCTCTCCGTGCGCGTGTCTTGCGTGGCGATCTCGACGGCAATCTTTTGGCGCAGCGCATCGTTGAGGATCGGGTCTTCGTGCGTGCGCTTTGGAAAGATCCCCTCTGCCAGGCCGGGTACGAAAACGACACGGAAGAGTCGGCCTCGCGCATCCTCGGGTGGTGCGATGAAAACGCGACCGAAACGGCTCGCCGGTGGATCCTCTTCGAGTGTTCCCAGACGTTCCGAAAGAACGGCGATCACTTCCTCGATGCCGACCGGTCCCATGCCGGCCATGGACCGCAGCTCGGCAAGGGTGGCCGCCACGCGATCGCTCTGTCGCAGGGTGCGCGGCGCCAGAATTGTCAGCGCATCGAGCCACTCCCCCCACACCGCGAACTCTGGAAAATTATCGAGTTCCTGGATGATCGGGAGGGCAAAGCTTGTCAGATGTCCCAACCGCTCGATGTCGGCACGCAGTGCGCCGGCGGCAGAACCGTCCGGATCTTCACGATCCACCTCTGCAAGGCGCGCACGAAGCTGCGCCTGTAGTCCGACCAGCCGCCTTTCCCACCGCGCACGCCCGCCAATCACCGCCGCTTCCACCAGGAGATCTTCCCAATGCCATGGCGCACGCAGGGAACCGGCAAGGATCGGTTGCTTGTCGGTGTCACGATCTGTCTCGACATCCCCGCCAGATGTGGGTGCGGCATTGGGCCCGCCATCGAGCGGAGAGAGGATCTCATCGCGCGGCGCAACCCATGTCTCTGCCGGTGTTCCGGTGTTTTGGCGCGGCACCTCTCCGAGTGACAGGTACTCTGCGAAGCGGCGTGCCGAAAGCCCTTCAGCCCGGCAGCGCAGCAGTGCGAGGAAGGCGCGCCCCGCCGGGTCAGGCCTCGCCGTGCCACGCGCCAGAAAGGTGGGGATCTTGGCCCGCTGGAGCGCCTGGTCGAGCAGCAGCGCATAGCGCTCTGGCCTGCGCAAGAAGACGGCCATTTCGTCGAAGCGTACGCCACGTTCGGCCTCGCGGATCATCCAACGTGCGATCTCCACACACTCTCTTTGTTCGCCCGGAGCCGAGAAGAAAACGACCGACTCGTCGATCTGATGCTCCGGCTGCGGCGCAGGATCGAAGAGGTGGAGTCGCAACCGGTCGAGGCTGATGCGTTCGTCTGGCTCCTTTTCTCCGATGGGATGGATAGCGCCGCCGAGGTGGTGCAGGAATTCGTGTGTCCGTCGATCTCCGCGTGTCAGGGTGGCCAGTGTCTCGGGAGCGGCGTCGGTCAGGGCACTGACGAAGTCGCGCTCTTGCGCCGTATCGATGGCGAGATCGAAGAGAAGTAGCGGAGCCCCAATCGGCGCTACCCGGGCACGAGCAGCTTTCGTTGCGGCATGCAGGATCTGCGCACGATCGGCGACACCTGCGTTCCTGAGTTGTGTCACGAACTCTTTGAGGACAAGTGCCAGCTCGGAGGCTGCCGGCGCGACACCGGCCACGGCGCTGGGAGTCACGTTGGCAAGTCTCAACTCGCTCAATGTGGCCGCCAGAGCCGGTGCAAAACCGGGAAATGAGGCGACCGGTTCGAAGTGGGAAAGTTGCTTGCGCCGTCGTACTTCGTGCAAGGCACGCGCGACGATCGCAGTTGTCCCGAGAGTACTGGTGTGGGTCAGCTTCTCTGCGGCCAGGAATGGTGCGGCCAGGACGGCGGCGAGTTGCGCCAGAGTGAAGCGGTGCCACCCGAAGCTGGCGCCGGCGTCGAGTGACAGACGCTGTACGAGATCGTCAACGGCGCCACGTGTCGGGCCGATCAACAGCAGCTCTGTTCCTCTGGGAAAGGACCAGACGAAATCGACTGCTGCGGCGACGCGATCCGCGCTCGCACTCGACTCAACCACCGTGAGCATGACAGAGCGCGATTATCGTGTTTGCTTGCTGCTGACCAGTGGCGAGAACACTCCCATCAGGCTGGATTGCGAACATCGGTAGAGAAGGAGTACTCGTTCGATCCGCCGTAGGCGTACGGCGTGAATTCTTTCAGGTCTCTTCGTACAGTTCGGCCAGATTTGCGCGTGCCAATGCCCGTTGTGCGGCGTTGAAGGCCAATGGGGAGTCGACATGCGGGTTGACACGAACCTCCGGAGCAGTTTCCAGGCGGACCAGCACCTCATCGGCAGTTGCTGTGAGCAGTTGTTCACAATGAGCATAGAGACCATGTGGCCCTTCTTCGATGTCATTATGGATCGTCAGGATCGAGCGCAGTGCTTTCACGATCACCGGCTTCGGAGGAGGGACCAGCAGTGCTGCAATGGCCCCATGTTGGAGACGCAATGTGGCTGCTTCCTCCAACGGTTTTCCGCCGTTGGCTGCCTGTGCGGCTGTGAGCAGGATCTTCTCTTCCAGACCGATATGACGCAGGAGCCGCTTGCGGAACTCCGCGTAGACGTCCAGATCGATGGGCGTCTCGGCGGTCGCGCGTGCCAGCAGGTCATCGAGAAGCCTGTGATCCGCTTCAAGGTACCGTTGAATAGGACCGGGGGTGTGGGTTTCTTGCATAGCCGCCCTTTGTACCATTCCGATTCTTTCTGTCACGCCATGGTGCCTATGCGGAGTACCGGCTCCAGCGTAAGGAGGAGCACCGCCATTCCATGATCGAAGAGAGAGGCTCGGAGACCGGACGGTTTGAAATCACTCGATTTCTGTCGTGCACATCCCCATATGATCGCGGGCCACACCAGCAGCCGCTCTCTCGCAGTCGTTGCCATAGGTATGACCGTCACAACCGCATACCGGATCAAAAATCTTCAGACAGGCACGTGGTAGGGGCCTACACTCCCCCTGCATATCCGCCACACGACAGGCGCCTGCTGGTATTTCGCAGTATTCATCCGATTTGCAGGGGAACCCCGCAAAACCACCACAACGACGGATCTCAGGACATGCACCAATGGCATGGTTCACTGCCGCAATGATTTCGTCGACGGTGATCAGACAGTTGTGGTCCTGATCACCCGCCTGACAATCACAGATCTCGGATTCTTCGATGGCGATATTGACCAGCCGGATGACCTCGTCGATCGTCACCTCCGAGTCACCCGAACAGTCCCCAGCACACGTCGTAGGCGGCAGGCAGGGACCACAATTCCCGATCTGTCCGGTTTCGAAATCGACTTCGGCACACTGTTCCGGAGGGCAGGCAACACACTGGCAGGCAGATGGTGCCGCCGTCGGCGTCGGCGTTGGTGTATGGGCGATGCAGCGTCCATCCGCTGCGCATGACGCGTGCGGCTGCAACTCGCAGTTGCCAAAACAACCACCGAACAGGGGAGGCACACAGACCGGTTGCCCGTCTGGGTCACACTGGCAGCAGGCATCGAGCCCGGGTGTGGGCGTCACGGCTGGATCTACACTTTTCGCGATCGAGTTGCGCGGCGTGGCGAGGGAGATGAGTGCAAGGCAGATAAATGAGACAACGCACTGGGAATAGGTTCGATCGTGCTTTGCGGAGATGCGTTTTTGTGCGGTCATGGCCCTACCTCTCCAGAGATCAGGTCGTGCGTCAATCGGTCTGAAATCGTGCGGACCATTCCTGAGTCCCGCATCACGGGGGACCGAATTGCCCTGGATCATGTACCTTACCGTTGACAACCATGCTCGCTGCGTTTTGTGAGGAGAGCATGAATGACCTGCTCGACAGGCTTGCAGCAATTGTCGGCGCGGATGGGCTACTGGTGGATGACACAGCCATGGCGCCGTTTCTTATGGACTGGCGCAAACGGTACGTGGGCCGTGCGCTGGCCGTGATCAGACCGGCATCGACGAACGAGGTCTCGGATGTCGTGCAAGCGTGTGCGGCACGGCAGGTGGGCATCGTCCCGCAGGGCGGAAATACCGGGCTTGCCGGTGGTGCTACACCCGATGGTTCGGGTACCCAGGTGCTTCTCAGTCTGGGGCGCATGCAACGTGTCCGTAATGTCGATCCCATCGGTAATACGCTCACGGCCGAAGCCGGCTGCACGCTGGCTTCGATTCAAGAGGCAGCCCGTACTGCTGGTCGCTTGTTCCCTCTGAGTCTGGCAGCCGAGGGGAGTTGTACGATTGGCGGTAATCTGGCGACGAATGCGGGTGGCACCGCTGTCCTGCGCTACGGCAATATGCGGGAACTGGCACTCGGCCTGGAAGTCGTACTGGCCGATGGTCAGGTGTGGGACGGGTTACGGGCGCTACACAAGGACAATAGCGGTTACGATCTGAAACATCTCTTCATCGGTTCCGAGGGAACACTTGGCATCATCACGGCTGCGGTACTGAAGCTGTTTCCATTGCCGTACGGCAGGGCCACGGCGTTGGTGACGGTGCAATCCCCCACCGCTGCACTGACGCTGCTCGAACGCTTGCAACGCCGCCTGGATGCAAGACTCACCGGGTTCGAACTCATCTCCGATTTTTGCATCGAGTTGGTTCTTCGACATTTTCCCGATTGTCGATTCCCTCTCGATGCACGATCTCCGTGGTATGCCTTGATCGAGCTTACCGACAGCGAGGCGACGGAACAGGTCCGCGAGACCCTCGAGAATGCTCTTGTGCGGGCGGTAACAGATTCGCTCATTGGTGATGCTGCTCTGGCCGCCAGCGAAACGCAGGCTGCCGAGTTGTGGGCGTTGCGCGAGAACATCAGTGAAGCGCAGGCACGCGAGGGGAAGAACATCAAGCATGACGTCTCCCTGCCCCTCGCCTCCATCGTAGACTTCATCGTATCCGCAGATGCGGCTCTGGCTGCGGCGTTTCCCGGTGTACGTCTGGTCTGTTTCGGACATCTCGGTGACGGTAACCTGCACTTCAATGTCTCTGCACCGGCCGGGATCGAGGCGGAAGCATTCCTGGCGAACCAGACGACGGTCAATCGGATCGTGCACGACCATGTCACCCAGTACCGTGGTTCGATCACGGCCGAACATGGTGTCGGCCAACTCCGGCGCGAGGAACTCCGGCATTACAAGACTCCTCTCGAACTCGACTTGATGCGAAGACTCAAGACCGTTCTGGACCCTCTGGGTATCCTGAATCCGGGCAAGGTGATTTGAGGGAACGAAGAATCTGCCACACCCGCCCTGGGACAAGCCGGACCTGACGGTACTTTCTCGTCGGATCCGGACGATCCATCACACTACGACTAGATACAGAACAGAGTTGTCTCGGGGTCGTCATCTCCTGGAACGTCCATGTCAAGAGCAGATCCGGCTCGCCCCGTTGGATCACTGAGGGCCGACTCCCTCGTGAACAGGTCTGTGTCGCCGGTGTTGACATCGATCCATTCCACCGATGGCGTATTCACGGAGAGCGGATCGATGATGAGATCTCCGGTGCCCCACGTGCTTTGCCTGACGCTCATCGAGATTCCGAACCACGTCAGAAACAAGATGCCGGCGGCGGTCTGCGCCAGTCTTGGTGAAATTGTGATCCGGAAACTGGGCAGCTTGGATGCCGCAATGGACAAGAGATGCTGATATGGCCGCTCTTCGCTGGCCCATGCCAGCGCCACCAGGATTCCAATGTCTGCCAGGGCGAGCGCGACGCGCACCACCACGGGCGGCCACACAGACCAGATATATTCGAGGATCAGTGCCTCCGTGAAAACATGCGCAACGTACACGAGCAGACTGTGGCGGCCGAGCAGCCGTACCCATCCTTCCAGCCGTGTTCCGAACCGGAGCACTGAGAAGATACTCGACCAGGCCAGGACGGCATTGACGGTGACGATATACCAGAGCACGGCGCCCGGCTGGAGCGGCGTCTTGCCGTAATCGAGTGGCGAGAGACGCCGCAACAGATCGACGCCGAACAGGTCTGGCCCATGCACGTCGAGGAGCACCACTCCGTAGGCGACAAGCGCCAGCACGCCCCATGTGAACCTCGAGTGTAGAGGAAGCGCCGCATCCGCCTGTCTTTGGTAAATGAGATCGCTCACCAGGCCGAGGCAGAAAAGGAGTTGCCAGAAGGCCAGTGGAAAACCGAATGGCGGCCAGACGAACAGATCACCGCTGGTGACCGCTACGCCATAGAGAATGGCGCTAATGCACAGAAGAGCCAGACGGCCGAAGCGCCGCCGTATCTCGAAGAGCACGGGGCACAAGGCGAACGTGAGAACATAAAACAGGAGGATTCCACCCGTGATCGCTGGCCGCTGAAAGGCGATCAGTTGCTTGAGAGCTGTTGGAAAACCAGTGCCGGGATCGGCAGGGAAATTCCGTACGAGATCGAGGGCAGCGTACGCAGCGCCCGCGGCGGTATCCACGGCAAGCAGGTACAGCCCTCGCTTCAAACACCATGAATAGACGGACCATCGATCCTTCTGGCTGCGATCGACTCGACCACCGAAGATGACCGAAACACTCAGCCCTGCAAGGAAGACGAAACCGCCCGCTGCGAAGCGGGTATAGTGCTTGATCGCGCTGTCGAACGGTTCGGGAAATGCCAGACCGTTGTAGGCAAGGTGGACGAGTACGACACTGACCAGGCAAAGGCCTCGCCAGAGATCCAACCGGCCATCCCGCGATTTCGGTGCCTTTTGCTGTTGCACGAGATGATTCCTAATCGATTCCCGCTGGCGAGCAATACGTAAGCAGGTTGTGGTTGCGCAGTTCCTGTGGCTCCAAATCGAATACACTCGGAATGATGGGCCGCGTTTGCCTCGAAAGCCATCGTCCTTCCCCATCAGGGCAGAGGAGAATCAATAGTGGGAACGTCTCGTCCGCAGCACAGATCGGCCTCCGGTTTGTGACCTCGATTCGGGCCAGGTGTGTCGACCGGGGTCTGGCGCACGGGTATGACCGCACCTATCGATATAGGGAGCGCCGCGGGGTGGCGGGCAGAAAGGTGGTGGGCATGGATTTCTTCTTTGACCCCGTGGGGGTAGCTTTTATTGGTGCGACGCCGAAGCCGGCAAAAACGGGTTTTCGCATCCTGAAGAACCTGACCGAGGGATACAAAGGACCGATCTACCCAGTGAATCCGGCGTATCCCGAAATCGAGGGATTGCGATGTTACGCATCGGTGCTGGATGTTCCCGATCCCGTCGACCTTGCCCTCATTTTCACTCCAGCCCACACCGTTGTGTCAGAGGTTCGTCGCTGCGCGGAGCGTGGCATCAAAGGTGTGATCATCCAATCGGCTGGTTTTGCCGAAGGTGGCCCTGAGGGCCGGCGGATGCAGGAGGAGATGCGCCGCATTGCCCGTGAGACGGGTATCCGGCTGTGGGGACCCAACTGCATGGGTCTCGTGGATGCAACCCGGCGCCATGTTTTTTCCTTCGTGATGGAGACGATCTGGGAGAATGGCCTGATTCCCGGCAATATCTCCCTCATCGTGCAGAGTGGTTTTCTTGCGGCCGGCTTTCTTGTCGACGTCATGAGTCATGCCACGATGGGAGTGAGTAAGGCGTGCTCGATTGGCAACAAGGTGGATGTCGATGAGTGCGATCTGCTCGAGTACCTCCTCGAAGATCCGGATACGGCGGTCATCGGGATGTATCTCGAGTCGATTCTCGACGGCCGGCGCTTTGTCGATCTGTGCCGCAAGTCCACCAAACCGATCGTTCTGCTGAAAGGAGGTAGGACAGCGGCGGGTGCGAAGGCCGCTCTCAGTCACACGGCCAGTCTGGCCGGAAATGGCGCACTGGTGCGTGGGGCTCTGGCACAGGCTGGTGTCATCGAGGCCACTGGCTTCTACCAGATGTTCGATATGTGCCGTGCTCTCGCTCAATTTCCGAATGCCGATTCGGCTGGACGTGTTGCGGTCCTTTCGGGCAGTGGGGGTGCTGGGATCGTTGCCTCCGACCTGCTCAGCTCGCACGGTCTTCAGCTAGCTGAACTGTCCGAAGCGACACGCGAGAGTCTGGCAGACCTGTATCCAGAATGGATGCCCGTCGCCAATCCGGTCGATCTGTTTCCTGCCGTCGATCGTAGTGGCCCGAGGGCATTCGTCGAAGCGTTCCGCGCTGTCTGCGCGGATCCGAACGTCGACGGTGTTCTTTTCCACTTGTTGGTGGGTGGCGCATTCCCCCATGGCTACACACTGCTTGCGGAGATGGCGCGCGCTGCGGGAAAACCGGTTTTCTGCTGGCTCATGGGTTCGCGTGATGCCGTTGCGAGGGTGCAGCAGGAGGCGGTCGGCGGGGGTGTCCCCGTGTTTCGTGAGCTATCGAGAACCGTCGAATGCCTGGCTGCCGTCCTCCAGCGACCACCCCGTTTTCCTCTGGCAACGGAGGATGAGAGGAGTCTCGAGCTTTCTGCCGAATCTGCCGAGTTACTGCGTTCGGGGCAAGGTACCCTCGACGAACACGATGCGAAGCAGGTTCTGAGCGCTTGCGGAATCCCGGTGGTGGAAGAGCACGTGGTAGCCGACTCGCAGGATGCCGTGCGATGGGCTGAAACCATGGGTTTCCCCGTCGTTTTGAAGGGGCTGTCTCCGGATATCGTGCACAAGACCGAACGTGGTCTCGTGCGCCTGGGGATTACTGCATCGCCGGACGTGGCAGGGCAGTTCGAAGATTTGCGGCGGACCATGAACGGTAGTGGAAGAGTGCTTCTGCAAAGGCACGTGCGAGGTGATCTGGAACTCATTGTCGGGCTGGTGCGCGACGAACAGTTTGGACCATGCGTCATGCTGGGGTACGGCGGTGTGATGGCCGAAGTGCTCGGTGAGCCGGTCTTCGCGGTGGCGCCTCTGAGCGAAGCAGAAGCGATTGGAATGCTCGAACGGCTCAAACCACAGGCGCTGCTGCATGGTTTCCGGGGCGCCGAGCCGGTCGACGGCAAAGCCGTGGCGCAGATTCTCATGCGTCTTGGCGACCTCGGACTCAGATACCCGCAGATCCGCGAAATCGACATCAATCCGTTGATCGTAACGAATGGGAAACCGGTGGCGGTGGACGCATCGGTGATTCTGGAGAGAACGACACCAGAAAAAGCTGAGGGTACGCGTCCCGGAGATCAGGTTTCGTGTTGAAATTCTGCCATGATCCGGAGAAACAGACATGGATCTCCCAGATGGGTGGTTCCATACGCGACAGTCGCACGACCGATGTAATCTCCCGATCAACGGATCTGGCGCGGCTGAAATTGACCCGCCGCCGGCAACGGGGTTAGGAGCGCATGCCGGTTTGGCGTGGTAGGAACGGATCTTATTTCGAAGAGGAGTGTTGGCATGCTGGGTCCTTCGTCCTGGATGACGCCCGATGTTGAAGAGTATCGCGAACAGGTGCGCCGCTTCATTGCCGCGGAGCTCACCCCGCACGAACAGCGTTGGGCACAACAGCAGCGGATCGATCGCGAGATCTGGAACAAAGCAGGGGAGTTGGGCATGCTGTTGTCCGATATCCCGTCCGACTACGGGGGATCTGACGGAACCTTCGCGCACCAGGCGGTGATGGCCGAGGAACTGGTCTATGCGGGGAATTCGTGTTTCGGCACCGCGGTCCATGCCATCGTGGGCAAATACATTCTGAATCAGGGCACCGAGGCACAGAGGAAGTATTTTCTGCCACGTCTCGCCACGGGCGAGTTAGTGGGTGCCATCGCAATGACGGAGCCCGGAGCCGGCTCCGATCTTCAAGGTGTGCGTACCCGTGCCGAACGGCAGGGTGATTCCTGGGTGATCAATGGTGCCAAAACGTTCATTACCAATGGCTACCATGCTGATCTGATCGTTCTTGTTGCGCGCACGAGTGAGGCGCCCGGAGCCAAGGGGATCTCCCTTCTCCTCGTGGAAACACGCAATGCACCGGGCTACCGCGTCGGCCGCACCCTCGAAAAAATCGGCCAGAAGGGGCAGGACACCTGCGAGTTGTTTTTCGAGGATGTGCGCGTTCCAGCAGATGCCGTGCTGGGCGGCGAGACCGGGCGGGGTTTTTATCAACTGATGACGGAATTGCCCTACGAGCGTCTCTTCATCGCGGTCACCGCGGTTGCGGCCATCGAACGAGCGGTGCGACTGACGGTAGACTACACACGCGAGCGCCATGCTTTCGGCAAGCCACTCATCGAAATGCAAAACACCCGTTTCGTGCTCGCCGATGCCAAGACCCGTGCCGTTGTGGCGCGTACCTTTCTTGATCGCTGTATCGAAGCGCTCATTGCCGGCAAACTGGATGCAGCCACTGCTTCAATGGCGAAATATTGGACCACCGACCTGCAATGCGCCGTGATCGACGATTGTCTCCAACTCTTTGGTGGTTACGGCTACATGCTCGAATACCCCATTGCTCAGATGTATGCCGACGCCCGCGTCCAACGCATCTACGGCGGCGCCAATGAGGTCATGAAAGAGCTGGTCGCGCGGACGCTGTGACCCTTCGGTCGAGTACTGGCCCTCGACTTCGGGGCACATCCCGTTTGCATTTCCTGCCGGTATCCTACGGTAGAAGGCGAGGCCGTGTCGTTGCAAAGTCGGGCAGGAGCATGAAATCGCTCACGGGAGAGCCGCGTCGTTTTTTTCCCACAGGTTTGTCGTGGTCCTGGCGAAATCCGATAGGTGCGGTGTTGCTGCTGACACTTTGCGCCTGCTCGCCCTATCAACTGGTGAGATATGTTCTTTCGCCCGATGTGCCCCGATTTGCCGACGGCGATCGAATCCAACTCTCCGGCCTGGAGGATTCGGTCGAAGTAGCGCAGCGCGAGGATGGCATGTACCGCATTCGTGCGGCGAACGAACGTGATGCTGCCCTCGTAGAGGGCTACCTCATGGCACGCGATCGGATGGCCCAGTTGGACCTGTTCCGCCATCTTGCCCGTGGTGAACTGGCGGCGCTCCTGGGCGATCGTTCGTTCGGCGAACGCACGAGCCTCGAGATGGACGTTCTCAACCGGTTCCTCGGTTTTCGCGAGCAGGGAAGCCGTCTCTACGGGATGACTTCTACGCACGAGCAGGCGGTCATCGATGCCTTCGTGCAGGGGATCAACCATTGGATTACCGAAAAGCATTTATCTCTCGAACACCGCCTCCTCGGGATTACGGAGGTCCGCCCATGGACGGTGGAGGACTCGTTGGCGATCTATGCCATGCTCATGCACGGTCTGAGTGCCAACGCCGACAGGGAAATCCGGCGGCTGGTGATTGCCTGCCGGTCGGGGCTCGATGCGATGGAGCGCATCTGGCCGACGGATATCGAGTTCACCGACACGGTGTTGCCTGAGCAGGACTGGCGGATTCAGGAATATCCATCGGCGCCCGCAGTGGTACCGGAAATGGCATCCGAGCTGGCGGACCTGTGCCCAAAATCGGCCAGACAAACCAAAGATGAGGCCGGCCACAATCGGCGAACGACGAATGCATACGCCAGTCTGTTTCGTGCGGGAACGACAAGCTGGAAATCCGGTGTTGGGGCAGTTCCCGGCCTTGGTGACCTTCTTTACGATGGTTGGTCGGCCAGTAATAGCTGGGTCGTTGGTGGTTCCCTGACGGCATCGGGGAAGCCGGTTCTGTCGAGTGATCCACATCTACCGCATATGAATCCACCGATCGTCTGGGGCGTCGAGGTGGAAACGCCCGGCAACCATGTGGCTGGTTTTCTCGTGCCGGGGCTGCACCGCATCGTGTTCGGACACAATGGGCACGTTGCCTTCGGTGCGACGACCAACCATGTCGATCGGCAGGATCTCGTGGTCTACCGCCCCCATCCCTCGAACGATGCACCCAATCTGCTGGCTGATGCTCAATCTGACGAGGAGGCCGCCGAAGGTTATGAGGTGGACGGTGCGTTCGTGCCTTTCGAGCGACGCACCGAGGCATTTGCGGTAAAAGGCGGCGATCCGGTGACCGTCACAGCGCGTATCACACGCGATGGGCCGCTGCTCAATGATATCGATTTCCTCCTGCGCGGCAGGATTCCTCTCACCGCTCTGCGCGTGACACCGTTGCGGCAGGGTGACGATCTGAACGGCGCGGCTTTGATGAACCAGTCGGGCAACGTTACCGAACTTGCCGCGGGAGTGAACGGGCTCGATCTTGGTTGTTCGAATTGGCTTCTTGCAGATACGGCCGGCACGATCGCTTATCGCAGTCCGTGTATTGTACCCGTACGAGAGGGATTCAGTGGTGCGTTCCCGATCCCGGGATGGCTGACTCGTTATGACTGGAAGGGATACTACGAGAAACGTGATTTGCCCCGTACGACAAATCCCGAACGCGACTGGCTGGCCACTGCCAACAGCCAGGTGATTCCGTCGGTGCGATTTCCTTCGACATATAACTCCGATGTCGCGCCTCCCAACCGTTACGAGCGTATCAGCGGGCAACTGAAACGGGTGACGACCTCGCGGAAGTATGAACCGCGGGACGGTGAGGATCTTCAACTCGACCGCGGATATGATGCCTGGCCGAGGCTACGTACCTCGTTTACCGAGGCCTTGTGCGATGCAGAAGGCGTTGCCTATCGCACCGAGCGTCGCCTGCTGTGTGAGTGGGATGGTGTTTACGGACCGGACTCGCCAGCCGCGACACTCTTTGTGCTGTTTTCAAACGCAGTCCTCGATCGGGCTCTCGCAGACGAGTTCCCGGACGGTGCGCAAGACACGGCCTGGCATTTCGTGCAGTCACTGCCCCAGTTCGAAACACGTGTCGAGTGGCTGTGGATGCAGCCTGCGGATGCTCCCGTGTGGGATGACGTGCGTACGGCGCGACGTGAAGTGCGGGCGGACATTCTCATTGCTGCGTTTGAGGATGCCGTCGCACAGATTCATTGGCGTTTCGGTGACGACGAGGCGGGATGGGTCTGGGGTCGCGTGCGGCCCTTCGTGTTGTGTCATCCGTTTGCACCCGGGGACGGACTCCTCGGCCGGCTCCTCAATGAGGCGCCCGTGGCGGTCGGCGGTGCTCCCGAGACCGTATTCAAGAATCAGTTCCCGCGGTCCGACCGTGAACACATGAATCCCATGATTGGGCCGGTACTCCGTTTCACTGTCGACATGGCCAACCCCTGGGCTGCACGGTACACGCTGGCTGGTGGCCAGAGTGGCTGGCCGCGTTCACCTCATTATGGGGATCTGCTGGCAGATTGGGCAACCGGGCGTAGTCGGCCTCTGACGCCGCCACCGGCGGATACCGATATCGTCGTGCGATTCGAGCCAGCAGTCTGATCCCGAACTTTTCGTAATGGCGCCTGGATGGCGCGAGCGAAAATGGCTTCTGCCAGGACCTGCGAGTGTAACGAATTATTCCAGGCATAAATTGACAACTGCCAGCCACTGCACAAAAGTCCGCCGTCTTGGAGGGGGTCTGCATGATGTTCGAGAAATTCGCCATTCGATTTGGTCTGACGATCCTGATGACAGGGCCACTTTATCTTGCGGGTTGTGGTGTGGATTACGAGGCGTTGCCGGTACCGACGAGGCAGCCGACACACTCGCCCACTTCAGTCGTGCCACCTCCGATGACTCCAACGAACACGCCGACTCTGACCTCGACATCGGCGCCGAGTGCCACGGTCACTTCGATACCGACATTGTCGCCCAGCGCTACTTCGAGTCTGACACCGACATCATCGGCGACCTCGACTTTGACACCGGAACCGACGGTGACCGCATCCGCGACGGCCACGATCATTCCCACCGTATCGCCAGAGTGTGAAGTCCTGAATGCGGTGGAGTGTCTTCTGCCGTACCCGTCGAGTCACTTCCTGAAGCCGGCCGATACAGCAACGGGTTTTGCCTTGCGGATCCCGCAGGCGGGCATTGCACAGGTCAACGGACCAACGCAGGTCCCGGCGTCCATGTTTGATGGGCAGGACGGTTTCAGTCCCGGAAGCCAGGTGATGATGCACTTCCCGCAGGGGGTGGATCTGGCAGCTTCCGGTGTCTCGCGTCTGCTCGAGGCCGGGTGTTGCGGGCAGCCCGATGGTCCTCCCTGGATCGATACGCGTACGCAGAATGGCCGCTCCCTCGAAGCGGACAGCCCAACGGTGCTTCTCGATGCCGATACGGGGGAGCGCATCCTCCACTTTCTGGAGAACGACGCTCGTGCGACGGACCCCAGCCGGCGCGTTACGTTCTTGCGGCCCGGCCGTATTCTGACGCCCGGCCACCATTATATTGTGGCGGTTCGCAATCTCATTGCTCCGGACGGTACCGCGGTGGAACCGGAGGTGGCGTTCCGGTCCCTTCGTGACGGGATCGACAGCGCCGATCCCATGATCGAGGCGCGCCGTGCTCATTTCGAGAACGATATCTTTCCGGTGTTGGAACAGGCAGGTGTCGAGCGCCAGAGCCTGATACTGGCGTTCGATTTCGTTGTCGCCAGTGATGCCAGCCTGCACCGCGTCATTCTTGCTATGCGGGATCAGGCCTACGCCTGGCTCGATGGTATTGAAGCCGATCCCGAACAGGTGCCGTTCACGGTGACCAAGGTCGTGGAGAACGACTGCGATCAGCCCGGTACCGTGGTGTGGCGTAACGTGACGGGTTATTTCACGGTGCCGCTATTCCTGACGGACAAGCTTGCCAGTTCCACCACGCCGGTGGTGAATACGGACGCCGGCGGCAATGTTGTGGCGAACGGCTTCCATCAGTCGAAGTACACGGCATCCGTTCCCTGCTCAGCTCGACAGCCGGTCTCCAATCCGCCGACCCGGCCGATTCTCATGGGCCACGGTCTTTTCCAGAACGGCCAAATCATGACGGAAACGATCCCGTCGGTTGTCGGACGTGTCGTGCCGTGGAGTGGGATCGCGGTTGCCACGGATTGGCGAGGACTATCTTCCGCCGACCTTGCCTGGGTGGGCGCCAAGGTAATCGGCGTGGAGGAGAGCCAACTGCACCATTTCCCGGCGCTACCGGCACGGCTGCAGCAGGGGATGCTCAACACGCTGGTGCTATCGCGCCTCGCAAAGCATGGTATTTTCAATCGGGTTCCAGCCTTCCAGCGAGCCGATGGGAGTGGCGTGTTCCCCGGGGCGGACGAGGACATGTACTATTTTGGCATCAGTCTGGGCGGCATCATGGGAACCTACCTGGCTTCCCTGACACCGGACATCAATCGTTTCATTCTGGATGTTGGTGCCGTGAATTTTGGCTGCTTGTTGCAGCGTGCCACACCGTTCATTCCGTTTTATGACACGATCAACGGCATCGGGCTGACCGACTCGATGCAGATCAGTATCGGATTGGCACTGTTCAACGAGTTGTGGTCACAGGCGGAACCCGTGGGTACGGTCAATCACGTGACCTCCGATCCGCTACCGGGTTCCGGCGATCCGAAGGAGGTTTTCTACTCCGCGGCGTGGCTCGATAAGGAGGTGTCGAACATCTGCACTGAAATTGCGGCGCGCTCGATGAACTTGCCTGTTCTGGCTGGCTCGATTCAGCAGGGTTTGCAGCAAATGCCCGACGTTCCTGGCCCGGTATCGAGCGCTCTGGTGTTCCATGACATCGGTGAACTCGACATTTTGAATCCGGCGCATCAGCGATTCCTGCCGCCACTTGCAAACCTGTTCCCAAGTAGCAAGTGCGACCCTCACCCACGGCATGCCAGCATACCGGCAGTGATCCGGCAGGCGCTCGACTTCCTCTACACCGGCTTACTGGAGAACCGATGTAGCGGGCTGTGCGATGGGGATGAGCCAGACGAGAAACCTTTGCTTGGCGACTGTGATCCCTTGTCGGATTGAGTTGAGCAGAATGGACAATTCACCGACCCTCACGACGGCTCGATTTCTCCACCATCTTCACTGGCCCGGTGTGAGAACGCTTATGCGGCCGCTCCGGGGGGTTGATCTCGTTGCTGGCCTACTCACAGCTCTCCTGTGTGTTGGTTGCGGTGTGTCGTACGACGAAGTCGCCGCTCCCGAGCCGACGCCACAGGCTGGCTATTGTCGGATCCCGGCGGCGGAGGTCGAGGCGCGGATCGACGATCTCCTGCCGCGGATGACCCTGGAGGAGAAGGTTGCAATGATGGCGGGCACATCCGGAGCAGACGGTATGTGGCCGACCTCACGCAACGACCGTCTCGGCATCCCGGGACTGATCATGGTGGATGGGCCGCGGGGAGTTTCGGCTGCAGCCGGGCATGCGACCGCCTTTCCTGTCGGTATGGCGCGTGCGGCAACGTGGGATCCATCGCTGGAGGAGCGTGTTGGGGAAGCGATCGGCATCGAGACGCGTGCCATGGGTGGCAACGTAATCCTGGCGCCTACGGTGAATGTGCTGCGCCATCCGCGTTGGGGGCGTGCGCAGGAAACATATGGGGAAGATCCGCTGGTACTGGGGCGCATGGCAGTCGGATTCATCCGTGGAGCGCAGCGCCACGTGCTTGCCAGTGTCAAGCACTTCGCGGTCAACAGTATCGACGATACGCGTAATTTTATTGATGTCACCATCGACGAGCGGACGTTGCGGGAGATTTATCTGCCGCATTTTCGCGCGGCGGTACAGGAGGCACAGGTCGGCTCCGTAATGAGCGCCTACAATATGGTGAACGGACAGTACTGTGCCGAGAATACACACTTGTTGCATGACATCTTGAAGGAAGAATGGGGCTTCGAAGGTTTCGTGGAGTCCGATTGGCATCTTGGCACGCGCAGTACGGTCCCGTCGGTTCTGGCTGGTCTCGATATCGAGATGCCGAAACCGATCTATTTCGACGAGCGGTTGATTGCTGCCGTCGAATCGGGAGCGGTGCCCGAGGCCAACATCGACGCGGCTGTGCGGCGGATTCTGCGGGCGCAATTCTGTTTTGAGTTGGACACAAAGCCACCGCAGAAGGATCCAACTCTCGTTGAGAGTCCAGAGCACACGGGCCTGGCGCTCGAGGTGGCGCGGCGGTCGATTGTCCTCCTGAAGAATGATGCGGCCAGTTTACCTCTGGACCGTTCTCGTGTGCGATCCCTGGCGGTTGTGGGGAAGTTGGCTGATCAGGGCAATATCGGCGACAACGGCAGCAGCAGGGTGGATCCATCGTATATCGTCACACCGCTGCAAGGGATCCAGAACCATGCGGGTCCGGTTAATATGGTCGCGGTACCCACGGACGTCCTCTCCGATGAGGATCGTGCTGCCGTACGGGCGGCGGATGCGGCTGTGGTCGTGGTTGGGTTGGTGGCTGCCGATGAGGGGGAGGCGAATGACCGGGAGCGGTTGGGTCTCTCATCGAAGCAGGAGCAGCTCATTGCTGAAGTATCGGTACTGAACGACAGGACGATCGTGGTTCTCGAGGGTGGCAGTGCAATTCTTGTCGAAGCCTGGATCGATGCGGTCCCTGCGGTCATGATGGCGTGGTATCCTGGGCAGGAAGGCGGTAATGCGATTGCGGAAGTATTGTTTGGCGACGTGAATCCGTCGGCCAAGCTACCCATTGTTTTTCCCCGAGCGGAAGCGGATCTGCCGCCGTTTCCGTATCGTCCCCTGGCGATCACGTACGGCTACTATCATGGCTATCGGTTGCTCGATCGTAACGGTACGAAGCCGCGATTCCCATTTGGTTTTGGCCTTGGTTATACGGAGTATCGTTATTCGAACCTGGAGGTGGCAAGGCCCGTACTGTCACGTGAGGAGAGTTTACGAGTTTCGGTGGACGTGACCAACACGGGAGCCCGCGCCGGACGTGAGATTGCCCAATTATACGTGAGTTACCGGGGTTCGGCTGTCGATCGTCCGGTAAAGGACCTCAGGGGATTTGCTTCTGTTCCACTTGCTGCGGGCGAGACAAAGCGTCTGTCGTTCGAGTTGCCGGTGAAAGACCTGGCTTATTACGATGTTGATGTGGCGAGATGGACAACTGAGGCGATCCGATATGTCGTACAGGTTGGTCCGTCTTCCGCCGATTTGCCGCTCAGTACGGAGATCGAGGTGCGGGATTGAGGGCAGATCGGCGGGTGGGATTTGAAGCATGCGAGATGGAGGTCTGTCACGAGGCTGATGATCCGTGGGCGTGCGTAGCGTAAAACCATCGTTTGACCGCTTCAGCCGTACCGATGTACGCGATGACGATGACACCGAGCCAGGCAAGGAAGAACGCGGGGAGCGGTGTCATACTGAAGAGTGTGCCAAGTGGCGTGTAGGGCATCGAGATGGCGATGCCCACGACCAACAGTGTAGCCATCAGGAGGGGTGTAGAGGGTCGGCTACGAATGAACGGAGCACGGGTGCGGACGACGAGTACGATCAGGGCCGCCGACACGACGGACTCGACGAACCAGCCAGTGCGAAACTCATCCGGGCCAGCGTGCAGGATGGCGATCAGAATACCAAAGGTCAGATAATCGAACAGAGAACTGACCAGGCCGAAGGCGATCATGAAGCGGCGGATGAAGGAAATATCCCAGCGGTGTGGTCGATCCAGCCAATCGGCATCGACGCGATCGGTGGCAATGGTCAGTTCGGGCAGATCTGTCAGCAGGTTAGTCAGCAGAATCTGTTTGGGTAGCATCGGCAGGAAGGGCAGGAGTAGAGAGGCGCCCGCCATGCTGAACATGTTGCCGAAGTTGGCGCTGGTTGCCATGAACACATACTTCAGTGTGTTGGCAAACGTTCGTCTTCCCTCACGGACACCGGCTTCGAGAACGGCCAGATCCTGTTCCAGGAGTACGATGTCTGCTGCTTCCTTTGCGACATCGACGGCGCCCTGGACCGAGATGGAGACATCTGCCGTGTGCAGGGCAGGCGCATCATTGATGCCATCGCCGATATAGCCGACGACGTGTCCGGCCTTCTTCAGGGCGCGGATGATTCGTTCCTTCTGATTCGGTTCGATTGCCGCAAAGAGATTCGCCTCGCAGGCTTGTACGCGGAGTGCATCGTCGCTGAGTTGGCGGAGTTCAGGTCCGGTGAGGACGTGAAGTGCTTCCGGGATTACTTGCGAGCCGACGTGTTCGGCGACCTGCACACTGTCGCCGGTGATGATTTTGAGCTGAACGCCAAGTGTAGCAAGTGCTGCGACGGTTGCGGCAATCCCGGGTTTGGGAGGGTCCGAGAGTGCGAGCAGGCCGCAGAAAGTCATGTCTGTTTCTGAGTCTCGATTGATGGCGGCTGGACTGTCCATCGCTTTCACAGCCACACCCAACGTACGGAACCCTTGTTTCCCCAGGTCCTCATGCAGGCGATTGATGTTGTCGATCACTTCTTCGATGGGCCGGGTGGAACCGTCGCTGGATTCCGCGGTTGTGCAGACCGAGAGGACATTGTCCAATGCGCCTTTCGTGATGAGCCATATCTGCTCATCATGTCTGGCAAGGACGCTCAATCGTTTGCGATTGAAATCGTAGGGGACCTCATCGAGCTTGTGCCAGCCCTCGAGAGAGACACCCTCTTGCGAGCGGAGTGCGTCGTCGATCGGATTCTTGAAAGCCGTTTCGTAGGTTGCGTTGAGGCAGGCGTGAAGGAGTACACGGGGATTCTGTTGTCCTTGTGCATCGAGTGCGGCGTGGATCCGGACGCGTCCTTCGGTGAGTGTGCCGGTTTTGTCCGAGCAGAGCACGTTCATACTGCCGAAATTTTCGATTGCGGCCAGGCGTTTCACGATCACCTTTTGATCGGCCATACGTCGTGCGCCGCGGGCCAGATTGACGCTGATGATTCCGGGCAGGAGTTGAGGTGTGAGTCCAACGGCGAGGGCCAGAGCGAACAGGAATGAATCGAGGACGGGGCGATGCAGGTAAACGTTGGACGCAAAGATGGCGATGACGAGGACGAGTGTGACTTCGACCAGCAGATAGCCGAAGCGCCGGACGCCGCGTTCGAATTCTGTCTCGGGTGGTCGCAGCCGGAGGCGTTCGGAGATGGCGCCGAACTGGGTGTTGTGGCCAGTATGAACGACGAGGGCGCGCCCGCTGCCGCTGATGACGTGGCTACCGAGAAAAAGAGCATTGGTGCGTTGTGAGAGTGGAGCGTTGGCGGCAACGGTTCCGGGGGTTTTATTGACAGGGTAACTCTCTCCTGTGAGGGCGGCCTCATCGACGAAGAGGTCATGTTCCTCCAGGAGGATACAGTCGGCGGGAATCCCCGAGCCTGCGGAGAGGAGGACGACATCGCCGGGGACCAGCTCATCTGTGGGCAAGTCGGTTTCGTGATCGTCGCGTAGAACGAGTGATTTTGGTTCGACGGTTTCCAGGAGGCGGTCGACGGCCTGGGCGCCGCTATGTTCCTGCCAGAACCCGAGCAGTCCGCTGGCGAGGATAATTCCCAGGATGATGAGGCCGTCTGTGGTGTCTTTCAGGGCGAACGAGAGGGTGGCGGCGACGATAAGGATCAGGACGATCGGGCTACTGAATTGTCGCAGCAGGAGGGTGGGCACATGGGAGTGCCGGCGTACGTTCAGGGTATTTGGGCCGAACTGTTCGTATCGGTGCCTGGCCTCCTCGGTGCTGAGGCCTGTGGGCGAAGCCGTCAAGAAGCGCATCAACTGATCCGTGGGGATTGCCCAGAATTCGCGGAGTGCAGAAGGGCCTGAGGGTGAAGTGGTTTGCGGGGGTGACTTTGCGTCGGGCATGAGAATCCCCATACGGCTGGAATACCTCAGCCTGCAATCGGATGAAGCCCCTTTCTCAGCCGCCCCCGGCTTAGACACCCACCGGCCTTGGATGGACATCCACAGGTCTTGGATGGACATCCACCCAGCCAAAGTGGATGTCCATGCTCGATCCACTGGACCGCCAAAGTGGATGTCCATGCTAGATGGACGGGTGCTGGCCCAGGTGGCATCCCATCCCTGTCAGGTAGAGGACCACAAGACCGCACACGTTGCGCCCGAAATACCCACACGAGTACGGACGAACACCGTTGCCACCCGCAAAGAACCGATTCCGCGTGCAGGAAGCCAGGTGTCCACCGGTGGATCCGTGGAGGGAGATGGTCCTCATGGACCCTGGAGTAGAGCCAGTGGCAGATCAGGAACGAGTTCGTCGATACTTACTGACGACCTCGGCCGGATTACGCCGCTACTCAGCCGGTGCTGCGATACAGCTTGCGAGCCGCCCGGATGCCGGGTTGGCGCTTGTAGCCTCGCCTCTGACTCTCCACCTCAAAGCGATGCACCGCTCCCACCATCGTGAAAAAGCTCCGCGAGTAATGCCGTAGCGTGTCCACGAAATTCTCGCCCTCCAGTCCGTACCCCTCGAGTGTGACCTTCACCTCCGCCGGGATCTCTACCCGTGTCTTGCTCCGTATCGATTCCATCGCAAAACGTACGATCTGCTCGTAGTCGTCAAACCGTACCGGCAATTTCGCCTCTTCCGGCGCTCCCTGATCCGCAAAGGGCATCAGTCCAGGAACTGCCGTCTCTTTCCGTGCCGCACTCAGCAGCCGTTCCTGAATCGAGGTGAACTGCGCATCCTCCAGCTTCGTGGCCAGTCCCGCACGGATCGGGTTGAGATCCACATACGCCATGCAGGTGAGCAATGCCCCCGGATCCAGTAATGCCTGGGAGCGAAAGCGACCTTCCCAGAACCGTCCCGTGCAGTTGTCTTCACGGTTGGCTTCACGGGCAATGAATTCGTTCAGACAACGCATGAACCAGCTCAGATCACTCAGCCGTTTGTGCCAACACCGCACCCGTTTGTTCCAGGCCCTGGGAGGGAGTTGGCGAGCGGTGCGCACGGTCTGCGGGAAGAGCTGTTCGTAGCGTTGTGAGACCTCGTCGTGGGTCCAGGATTTGGCCCTGGACCGATCGACATGGAGGATGAGGTGGAAGTGGTTGCTCATCAGGCCGTAAGAGCACACGTCGATGGCGAAGATTTCGACGAGTTTCTTCATGCGATCGGCGATCCACCTTCTGCGGTGATCGAAGTTTTGCCTGGTGAGGGGATCGCTGCCACACAGGAATGCCCGGCGTACGACCCGGCTGATGCAGTGGTAGAAGGGGGTAACGGCAAGATCGACGAGCTGGCGGCGAGGTTTTGGCATCGGAGGTCCTCCGATCCTGCGCTCAGAGCAATC
>JAANMY010000295.1_pt1 | contig 72199 bp, 59 predicted proteins | sample 7279691 | NCBI WGS metagenome assembly JAANMY01 (sample SAMN14094543, study PRJNA606508) | bioreactor metagenome | isolation source: A lab-scale SPAN reactor treating ammonium-rich wastewater day 388 | place: Ireland: Galway | collected 2018-02-07 | reverse complement strand
TCGTGCTTCACGGCACTGCGCACCAACGGCGTCCCGCACTCCGCTCTCACTGGCAACACTAGGGCAAAGACAAGACACAAGCGCACCGCAGGGGCGCGAGCGCTTTTTGCCAGATCACGCAAAGAGCATCGCGCCCCTGCGGTGCGCTCCTACAGGAATCCGTCGGCCACGGCGCCTAGAACGCGTATTTCAGCTTCAGCGTCGCGTCGGTCTGGTTGCGCCCGGCCAGGTCGCTGTCGCGGCGCATTTCCACGCCGGAGCTCAGGGTCAGGGTGGGCTGCAGCTGCACGTTCAGCAGCAGGCTGTTGCGCAGGTAGGCGCCGTGCTGGCCGGTTTCCACCCGGGTGACCTGCGACAGTCGCGCGCGCTTGCCCAGCGCCTGGTTCCATTCCACCTGGCCGCGCAGGATCGGCCCGGTGCCGGCGGTGCCGTCGTCGGCATAGCCCTGCAGGCGGTAGCCGGTATCCACCGACACGCGCACGCTGGTGCCCGGCTTCTTCACCGCCTGCAATCCGTACTGCATGCCGACACGCGCGTTGCTGCCCTGTGCCTTGACCCAGTCGCGGCGTTCGTTCGGAAGGCGCAGGCGGCCACCGCCGCCAGGCAGGTCGTCGGCATCCACCCGGCGCTGCCCGGAGGGGATCGCCGCCATCGCGTCCACCGACCATTCGCCATTCACGCAGCGCGCCTTCAGGCAGCGCGGCGGCGCCACCAAGCGCTCCGCCACCTCGGGTGGCAGCACCGGCAACAGCGGCGGGTGGAGGGCGGTCGGCGGCGCGGAGAACGCCAGCCACAGCAGCGGCAGCATGGTCGTCTTGCTCGGGGGCTCGGCCGCATTCTAACCACGCCCGCAGGCACCCACGGTGAACGCCTGTCGCATAATCGGCGCATGGACCGCTATGAACGCATCATCGCCCTGCACCGCAGCCTGCAGGCCGCGCGCCGCCCGGTGACCGTGGCCCACCTGCAGGACGAGCTGGGCTGCTCGCGCGCCACCGTCTACCGCGACATCGCTTTCCTGCGCGATGCGCTGATGGCGCCAGTGATCGGCGACGGCGAGGCCGGCTTCCACTACGACAAGGCCGAGGCCGAGCGCTTCGAGCTGCCCGGCCTGTGGCTGAACTCCGAGGAGCTGCACGCGCTGCTGGCCGCCCAGCAGCTGCTGGCGCGCAGCAGCGGCGGGATGCTCTCGGCGGCGCTGGCGCCGTTGCAGCAGCGGGTGGAGAAGCTGCTGGACGCGCACTCCGGCGGCAAGCGCTGGCCGGTGGAGCGGGTGCGGGTCATCCCGCACCGCATCCGCCGGATGGACGAGCACGCGTTCCGCATCGTCGCCTCGGCGGTGCTGGAGCGGCGCCGGCTGGCGTTCGACTATCGCGCCCGCTCCACCGACGAAAAGACCCGCCGCACGGTCAGCCCGCAGCGGCTGACCCACTACCGCGACAACTGGTACCTGGACGCCTGGGACGAGGACCGCGAGGGTCTGCGCAGCTTCTCCATCGACCGCATCGCCGGTGCCCGGCTGGCCGATAGCAGCGCCCGCGACGTGGCCGAGGAAGAACTCAACGCCCATCTCGCCGGCAGCTATGGCATTTTTTCCGGCGCGCCCAAGGGCTGGGCCACGATCCGCTTCTCGGCCAAGGCCGCGCGCTGGGTGGCCGACGAGCACTGGCATTCGCAGCAGCAGGGCCGCTTTTTGTCGGACGGCCGCTACGAGCTGAAGCTGCCGTACTCGGTGCCGCGCGAGCTGCTGATGGACGTGCTGCACTACGGTGCCGACGCCGAAATCGTGGAGCCGAAGGCGCTGCGCGAACAGCTGCGCGCGCACCTGCAGCTGGCGCTGTCCAACTACGGGCAGGACTGATGGCAGCGCCCGCCCGCGAGGATTCGCCGCCGGGCACGATCGTGCTGGCGCTGGGTGGCGGCGGCGCGCGCGGGCTGGCCCAGATCGGCGTGATCGAGGTGCTGCTGGCGCGCGGCATGGACATCGAGGCGGTGGCCGGCACCTCCTGCGGCGCATTGGTGGGTGGGGCGTTCGCGGCCGGCAAGCTGGATGAGCTGCGCGACTGGATGCTGCGCACCAGCCGCAACGAGATGCTGCGCCTGCTCGACCCCGGCCTCGGCCGTCCGGCCATGTTCACCGGCACCCGGCTGGTGCGCGCGCTGCGCGAAGTGGTCGGCGAGCCCCGCATCGAGGACCTGCCGATCGACTTCACCGCGGTGGCGGTGGACCTGCTGCGCCAGCGCGAAGTCTGGCTGCGCCGCGGCGACCTGTGGGACGCGCTACGCGCCTCGTTCGCGATCCCAGGCATCTTCACCCCGCTGAATATCGGCGGCATGGAACTGGTGGACGGCGGCCTGCTGGCACCGCTGCCGATCACCGCCACCCGTCTGGCCGGCGCGCACCGGGTGGTGGCGGTGGACATCCACGGCAGCACGCCGCAGCGCAGGGACGAGCCGGTGCGCGTGGTGGACACCCAGCCGGATGAACCGGCGGTGGGCCTGCTGGGACGCTGGATCGACCGGCTGGGCGAGGAAGCGGCCAAACCCACCCATCGTTTCGGGCTGATGGAAGTGATGTCGCGCGCACTGGACACCATGCAGGAGCGCATCGCCCGCGTGCAGCTGGCGCTGGAGCCGCCGGAGCTGCTGATCCGCATCCCCCGCGATGCCTGCCAGTTCTACGAATTCTGGCGCGCGTCCGAGTTGATAGACATCGGCCGGCGCGAGGCGGAAAAGGCGCTGGACGCGGCGGGGTACTGATCGCCCGGAAGCCCCGTTGGGCGCGCCTCCGCGCCGTCGCAGCCGGTGAGATGTGCGCCTTGCAAGCTGGCGGCACCTACCACGGAGTTGCCGCCATGACCCATCGCGACCTTGATTCCCTGCTGCGCCAACTGGTGATCCTGGGCGCGCTGGCGGTGCTGCTGGTGCCCGCCGCGCGCGGCAGCAGCGCGTTGTTCGGCTGGCTGCCGCTGTGGCTGTTGGGTATGCCGCTGGCCGCTTGGTGGAGCCTGCGCCGCTTTCCGCTGCCGACGCTGGCGCTGCGCCTGCCGAGGCGCCGGCGGGCGCAGGCACGGCGGCGGCGTGGGCATCGCGTGGCGGCGGCGCTGCGGGTCACCCGGCGCGCCTGAACACGGCGACGTGCGGGCCATGCTGGCGTAGCCGGCGCTGTGCTAGCGTTCGGGGCTTTCCAGAAAGCCCCCCGGAGCTCGCCATGTCCCAGTTTTCCAGCGCCTGCCTGATCGCCGGCCTCGCCATCGCCGGCAGCGCGTCCGCCCAGACCGCGCCGCCTTCCGATCCGCATGCCTGGCTGGAAGACGTGCAGGGCGAGAAGGCGCTGGACTGGGTCAAGGCACGCAACGCCAAGGCCGAGGCGGAGATCGCCGGCACGCCCTCGTTCAAGACGCTGGAAGCGCAGATCCGCGCGATCCTCGATTCCGACGCCAAGATCCCCGGCGTCGAGAAGATCGGCGGGTACTACTACAACTTCTGGAAGGACAAGCAGCACGAGCGCGGCGTCTGGCGCCGCACCACGCTGGACGAGTACCGCAAGCCGGAGCCGAAGTGGGAAACGGTGCTCGACCTGGATGCGCTGAACAAGGCGGAGAACGCCAAGTGGGTCTGGCATGGCGCCGACTGCCTCAAGCCGAAGTACGAGCGCTGCCTGATCGCGCTGTCGCCGGGCGGCTCCGATGCCGACGTGACCCGCGAGTTCGACCTGACCACCAAGCAGTTCGTGCAGGACGGCTTCTTCCGCCCGGAAGCCAAGGGCGGGCTGGCCTGGATCGACGAGGACACGGTCTATGTGTTCACCGATTTCGGCCCGGGCACGCTGACCACCTCGGGTTATCCGAACATCGTCAAGGAATGGAAGCGCGGCACCCCGCTGTCGGCGGCAAAGACCGTGTACGAAGGCAAGCCGGGCGACATGTACATCGCCGCGATGCGCGACCACACGCCCGGCTGGCAGCGTGACTTCGTCAGCCGCACGCTGGCCTTCTACAACGACGAGCTGTACCTGCGCGGCAAGGACGGCACGCTGGTCAAGATCGACGCGCCGAACAGCGCGCAGAAGAACGTGCACAAGGAATGGCTGCTGCTGGAGCTGCGCGAGCCCTACTCCGCTGGCGGCAAGACCTATGCGCCGGGTGCGCTGATCGCCACCCGCTTCGACGACTTCATGGCCGGCAAGCGCGAATTCACCGCGCTGTTCGAGCCGGATGAGCACTCCTCGCTGGCCGGCTACACCTGGACCCGCGACCACCTCGTCCTCAACGTGATGCAGGATGTGAAAAACCGGTTGTCGGTGCTCACCCCGGGCAAGGACGGCTGGGCGAAGTCGGACTTCGTTGGCGCGCCCACCATCGGCACGCTGGGCGTCGGCGCGGTGGACGCGGATGACAGCAATGCGGTGTGGCTGACCGCCACCGACTTCCTGACCCCGACCACGCTGTCCATCGCCACCGTTACCGATAAGAGCGGCGGCCAGCAGCCCGAGGTGCTGAAGTCCAACCCGGTGTTCTTCGACGGATCGAAGGACGTGATCGAGCAGCACTTCGCCACCAGCAAGGACGGCACCAAGGTGCCCTACTTCCTCGTCAGGCCGAAGGCGCTGGCGTTCGACGGCAAGGCGCCGACCCTGCTGTACGGCTACGGCGGCTTCGAGGTGTCGATGACGCCGGCCTATTCCGGCGGCATCGGCAAGGGCTGGCTGGAGAAGGGTGGCGTGTACGCGCTGGCCAACATCCGCGGCGGCGGCGAGTACGGCCCGCGCTGGCACCAGGCCGCGCTCAAGGCCAATCGCCACAAGGCGTACGAGGACTTCGCCGCGATCGCCGACGACCTGGTGGCGCGCAAGGTCACATCAAAGCAGCACCTCGGCGCCATGGGCGGCAGCAACGGCGGCCTGCTGATGGGCAACATGCTGACCCAGTACCCGGAGAAGTTCGGCGCCATCGTGGTGCAGGTGCCGCTGCTGGACATGAAGCGCTACAGCCACCTGCTGGCCGGCGCCTCGTGGATGGCCGAATACGGCAACCCCGACACGGCGGACTGGGAGTTCATCAAGGGCTTTTCGCCCTACCACCTGTTCGACCCGGCCAAGACCTATCCGGCGACCCTGTTCACCACCTCGACCAAGGATGACCGCGTGCATCCGGGACATGCGCGCAAGATGATGGCGCTGATGGAAGCGGCCGGTAAGGACGTGCGCTATTACGAGAACATCGAGGGCGGCCATGGCGGCGCGGCCAACAACGCCCAGGCCGCGCACATGACCGCGCTGGCCTACACCTTCCTGTGGGACCAGCTGGCGAAGTGACGTTTGTCCCCTCCCCTGCGGAAGCGGGTGGACGCTGTTCTCCTCCCCTTTGCGCGTAGCGCAAGGGGAAGGTTGGGAGGGGGTGCTGTTCGCGCGATGCCCGCAAGAGCCGCCCCCCCAACCCTCCCTTGCGCTGCGCGAAAGGAGGGGGTCAAAGCCTATCCGCCGCACTCGGTGAACGGCCCGATTGCAAACCGCACCATGGAGCCCCATGCATGAAGTCCCACGCACTGATCGCCGGTCTTGTCCTCATGAGCAGCCTTGCCTCCGCCCAGACGCCCCCCACCCCGCCCGATGCGGAGAAGAAGCCGCACGTGGTGAAGGCGCCGTTCGGTGCCGAGCGGCAGGACGAGTACTACTGGCTGCGCGACGACAGCCGCAAGGACGCCGCGATGCTCGGCTACCTCAACGCCGAGAACGCCTACGCCGACGCCGTGCTGGCGCCGACCAGGCCGGTGCAGGACAAGCTCTACAAAGAAATCGTCGCGCGCATCAAGCAGGACGACGCCAGCGTGCCGTACCGCGACCGCGGCTGGTGGTACTACTCGCGCTTCGAGACCGGCAAGGACTACCCGGTGCATGCGCGCCGCAAGGACGCGCCCGGGATCGATGCGCTGTCGATCCAGCAGGCCAACGCGGCCGGTGATTTCGCCGGTGAAGAAGTGCTGCTGGACGTCAATGCGCTTGCCGCCGGCAAGGACTACTACAGCGTCGGCGATTACGAGGTGACGCCGGACAACGCCGTACTGGCCTATGCCGACGACAACAACGGCCGCCGCCAGTACACCATCCGTTTCCGCAACCTCGTCACTGGGCAGGCCTATCCCGAAACCATCGCCGGGGTGTCGGCCAACCTGGTCTGGGCCGATGACAACAGGACCCTGTTCTACGTCGAGAACGACCCGGAAACGCTGCTCACCGTGCGGGTGAAGAAGCATGTGCTGGGCACCGACCCGAAGCTGGATCCGGTCGTCTACGAGGAGAAGGACGACAGTTTCTACATGGGCATCGACCGCACCCGCGACGAGCAGTACATCGTCATCGGCGTGAGCAGCACGGTGTCCGACGAACTGCGCTACGCGCCGGCAGCCGACCCGCGCGAATTCAAGGTGCTGGCGCCGCGCGCGCGCGACGTTGAGTACGACGCCGACCACTTCGGCGGGCGCTGGGTGATCCGCACCAACGATGGCAAGGCGACCAACTTCAAGCTGGTCACCGCCACCGACGGCGCAACCTCGCGCAAGGACTGGCAGGACTGGATCGCGCACCGCGACGACGTGCTGGTCGAAGGCTTCGAGCTGTTCGACGGTTTCACCGCCATCGCCGAACGCAGCGGCGGGCTGGAACGCGTGCGCCTGCTCAAGCCGAACGGCGAGGAATACATCAAGGCCGACGAGTCCGCCTACTCGATGGGCCTGGACGTCAACAGCGAGCCGGATACCGACTGGGTGCGCTACAGCTATACCTCGATGACCACCCCGGCCACCGTGTACGAGCTGAACGTGAAGACCGGCGAGCGCCGCCTGCTCAAGCGCCAGCCGGTGCTGGGCGGCTATGACCCGGCCAACTACGTCACCGAGCGGCTGTGGGCCACCGCCCGCGACGGCACGAAGATTCCCGTCTCCATCGTCTACCGGAAAGGCTTCGAGAAGAACGGCAAGGCCGCGCTGTTGCAGTACGCCTACGGCAGTTACGGCATGTCGATGGATCCGGGCTTCTCGGTCACCACGGTGAGCCTGCTGGACCGCGGCATGGCCTACGCCATCGCGCATATCCGCGGCGGCCAGGAAATGGGCCGCAAGTGGTACGAGGACGGCAAGCTGCTGCACAAGAAGAACACCTTCACCGACTTCATCGACGTCACCGATTTCCTGGTCAAGGAAGGCTATGCCGCACCTGATCGCGTGGCCGCGCACGGCGGCAGCGCCGGCGGCCTGCTGATGGGCGCGATCGCCAACATGGCGCCCGACAGGTACCGCGTGATCCTGTCGCAGGTGCCGTTCGTGGACGTGGTCACCACCATGCTGGACCCCACGATTCCGTTGACCACCAACGAATACGACGAGTGGGGCAACCCGGAACAGAAGGCGTTCTACGACTACATCGTCACCTACTCGCCCTACGACAACCTGGAAGCCAAGGCCTATCCGGCGATGTTCGTCGGTACCGGGCTGTGGGATTCGCAGGTGCAGTACTGGGAACCGGCCAAGTACGTGGCGCGGCTGCGCGACCTCAATACCTCGGCCGAACCGGTCATCTTCCGCACCAACATGGAAGCTGGCCACGGCGGCAAGTCCGGCCGCTTCCGCCGCTATCGCGAGCAGGCGGAAATGTACGCCTTCATGCTGGATCGGTTGGGCGTGGAATAACCTCCGCACACACACCTGTAGGAGCGCACTGAAAGGGCGCGATGCTTTCTGCATGATTCCGTACAGCACGATCGCGCCCCTGCGGCGCGCTCCTACGACAGCAATGGCAGTGACCCCATGACCCGCTGGTTATGGGCCGCGTTGGCCTGGACCAGCCTGACGCTGGGCATCATCGGCGCGTTCCTGCCGGTGATGCCAACGGTGCCGTTCGTGCTGCTGTCGGCGTTCGCCGCCACCCGCGGCTCCGATCGCCTGCGGCGCTGGCTGGTGGAGCACCCGAAGTTCGGCCGCGCCATCCTCGACTGGGAGCAGAACGGCACGGTGTCGCGGCAGGCCAAGCGTTTCGCGATCGGCATGATGTGCGTGTCGTCGATATCGATGGCGATCTTTGCGCCGCGCTGGTGGATGGCTGCGATCGGCATCGGCGTGATGGCGCTGGTATCGGTATGGCTGTGGCGGCGCCCCGAGCCGCGACAGTGATGCGGGCGCGCGGGTACACTGCGGCGATGACCAAGCGCCTCGTCCTGCTCTCGCTCCTTTCCTGCCTGCTGGCCGCCTGCGGCAACAAGGGGCCGCTGGTATTGCCGGAACAGCCCGCCGCTGCGCCGGCAGAGCAAACCCCGGCCGAAACCCCGCCAGCGCCCGCGGCGGAACCGCCGGCCAACGGGGACGCCGGCACGCCTACCAGCCAGCCCTGAGCCGGCCATGCGTTTCACCAAGATGCACGGTGCCGGCAACGACTTCGTCGTGCTGGACCTGCGCGGCGGCCTGCCTGTGCCCACGCCCGCGCTGTGCGCGCGCCTGGGCGACCGCCATTTCGGCGTCGGCTGCGACCAGATCCTGACCATCGAGCCGCCGCGCAATGCCGGCAGCATCGCCGCCTATCGCATCTGGAACGCCGATGGTTCGGCCTCCGGCCAGTGCGGCAACGGCGCGCGCTGCGTCGCCGCCTGGCTGGTGCGCGATGGCGCTGCGCCCGCGGATGCCGGCTTCGCCATCGAAAGCCCGGCCGGCGTGCATCCGGTGCGGCATGACGGCGTGGGCGGCTTCATCATCGACATGGGCGCGCCGCGCTTCGCACCGGCCGATATCCCGCTGGCCGGCGTCGACGGCGAACACGCCGAATACACGCTCGCCATCGACGGCGAAACCCTGTGCTTCGGCGCGGTGTCCATGGGGAACCCGCATGCGGTCATCGAGGTCGCCGACGTCGACGCCGCGGATGTCGCCCGCATCGGCCAGGCCGTACAGGCCAGCGCGATGTTCCCGGCGTCGGCCAACGTCGGTTTCGCCCAGGTGCTGGCGCCGGACCGCATCCGCCTGCGCGTGTTCGAGCGCGGCGTCGGCGAGACGCTGGCCTGTGGCAGCGGCGCCTGCGCGGCGGTGGCGGTGTTGGCGCGGCGCGGCCGCGTGCAGGCGGATGCCGAGGTGGCGGTGGACCTGCCCGGCGGCACCCTGCGCATCCGCAACGATACCGCCGCCAACAGCGTGTTCATGGCCGGCCCGGCCGCATTCGTGTTCGAAGGCAACCTGCTTTCCCAGGAGCAACCGTGACGATGGATTTCAACGACGCCACCGAGAAGCTCGGCGCGCACGAAGTGGCGGCCTGGCTGCGCCGCCACCCGGCCTTCCTGCAGCAGTTCCCGGATCTGGCGCTGACCCTGGTGGTGCCGCGCGAGAACGGTCCCACCGCCTCGCTGGCCAGCTACCAGCTGGACATCCTGCGCGAGAAGAACCGCGAGCTGACCAAGCGCCTGCACGAGCTGTTCGCCAACGCGCAGGAAAACGAGCGGCTGGCGGTGCGCACGCACCAGCTCACCTTGGCGCTGCTGAAGCAGGACAGCGCGGCCAGCACCCTGCGCGCGATGGCGGCGGCGCTGGCCGAGGACTTCCACGGCGATCTGGTGCGCATCATCGGCTTCCGCGCCGTTGACGGGCTGGAGGATGTGGACTGGTTCCAGCACATCGCCGAGGATCATCCGCGGGTGGAAGGTTTCCGCGACATCCTCGCCGCCGGCGAGCCGGTCTGCGGCCGCCTGCACCCGGACAAGAACGCGCTGCTGTACGGCGTGCGTGCCGACGAAGTGCAGAGTTCCGCGCTGCTGGCGTTGCCGGGCGTGGGCCTGGTGGCGGTGGGCAGCCGTGACGCCAACCGGTTCTTCCCCGGCATGGGCACGCTGTTCCTGCGCATGATGGGCGAGGCGCTGGCGGCGGGACTGCGGCGCTTCGGCTGAGACGCCTGCGGGCGCTGCGCATGACCACCCGCATCTTCCACAACGGCCACGTCCTCACCGCGCGCGGCTTCGAGCGCGATGCCTGCGTGGTGGTCGAGGACGGCCACGTCGTCGCGCTGCTGCACGGCGAGCCGCCGGCGCGCGGCGAACGCATCAACCTGCAGGGCGGCTGGCTGGTGCCCGGCTTCATCGACGTGCAGGTCAACGGCGGCGGTGGCTTCCTGTTCAACAACGACCCCAGCGTCGAGGCGATTGCCGCCATCGGCCGCGCGCATCGCGGCCTCGGCACCACCGGTTTCCTGCCCACCCTGATCAGCGATGACGCCGCGGTGATGCAGCGCGCGATCGATGCCACCCGCAGCGCCATCGCGCAGGGTGTGCCCGGTGTGCTCGGCATCCATCTGGAAGGGCCGTACCTCGCGCCGGCGCGCAGGGGCACCCACGATGCCGGCAAGTTCCGCGTACCGGATGCGGCGGAAATCGCGATGGCGACGTCGCTGGACAGCGGCATCACCGTCATCACGCTGGCGCCGGAATGCGTGCCGGCGGGAACGATCCGCGCGCTGGTGGCGCGCGGCGCGATCGTCTGCGCCGGCCACAGCGCCGCCAGCTACGAGGAAGTCCGGGGCGGCCTCGCTGCGGGCATCACCGGCTTCACCCACCTCTACAACGCGATGACCCCACTGCAGGGCCGCGAGCCCGGCGTGGTCGGTGCGGCGCTGGAGGATGCCGACAGCTGGGTCGGGGTGATCGTCGACGGCGTGCACGTGCATCCGGCCAGCCTGAAGGTGGCCATTGCCGCCAAGCCGCAGGGCAAGGTGCTGCTGGTGACCGACGCGATGCCGATGGTCGGCGGCGCCACGCCCAGCTTCGACCTCTATGGCGAAACCATCACCGCCGTCGACGGCGTGGTGCGCAATGCCGCCGGCGCGCTGGCGGGCTCCGCGCTGGACATGACCAGCGCCGTCCGCAACACCGTGCGCCTGCTCGGCCTGTCGCTGGATGAAGCCTGCCGGATGGCGTCGCAGTACCCGGCCGAGTTCCTTGGCCTGGGCGGCGAACGGGGGCGGATCGCGCCCGGCTATCGCGCCGACCTGGTATTGCTGGATGCCGGGGTGAACGTGCGGCGCTGCTGGATCGGCGGCGACGAATGAGTGCTACGCCGCGGCTGCGGGACGCCCGCCGCGCTGGTTGATCCAGAAGCCCAATGCGGCGACCAGCAGCACCAGCAGCTGTGCCAGCAGCGTCTGCCAGGTCGGGAACACGCCCAGCCAGTCGACCCGCGGCGCGGCCACCGCGCCCAGCCCGATCCAGCCCGCCTCCTGCAGTGCGGCCACGCCCTTGCCGGCCAGCACCACCGCCAGCACCGCGATCAGCGCCGAGCTCCAGGCGAAGAACTTGCCGATCGGCAGGTGCATGCCCAGCCGCAGCAGCGCCCATGCCACCAGTGCCAGCAGCGCCACGCCGGTGGCCATGCCGGCGAGGATCGCGCGCGCGGTGTCCGGCGACCACATCGCGGCATAGAAGAGGATGGTTTCGAACACCTCGCGGTATACCGCCACGAAGGCGAGCACGAACAGAAACACCATCGAGCGCCGCCCCAGCGCGGCCGAGACCCGCTCGCGCAGGTAGTGCTGCCAGCGGCCGGCCAGGCTCTTCTGGTGCATCCAGATGCCCACGCCCAGCAGCACCAGCGCGGCGAACAGCGACGACAGGCCTTCGGTCAACTCGCGGCTGGCGCCGCTGATGTCGACCAGCCAGGTGGCCAGCGCCCAGGTGATGCCGCCCGCTGCCAGTGCCAGCGTCCAGCCCGCGTGCACCCACGGCAGTGCTTCGGAGCGGCCGCTCTTGCGCAGGAAGGCGATCATGCCGATCACCACCAGCATCGCCTCCAGTCCTTCGCGCAGCAGGATGGCGAAGCTGCCGAGGAAGGCGGCGGTAACGTCGCCGCGGCCTTCCTGCAGCACTCGGTCGGCGCGGTCGAACAGCAGCACTGCCTGCGCCGCGTCCTGGCGGATCGCGTCGATGCCGGCGCCCGCGGCGATGTCCGAGCGCAGCTTGCCCATCGCGGTTTCGATCCCGCGCAGCAGCGGGGTATCGCGTGCGGCCAGCAGCGGCTCCACCGGCTCCACCCCATCGAGGTAGGCCGACAGCGCCAGCGCCGCCGCCTGCTTGCGCTCGCCGTCGGCATACGCCCGCAGGGCGGCCTGCAGCTGGCTGCGCGCCAGCGCCAGCGTCGCCGGCTTGGCCTCGCCTGCCTGCCGCAGCGCCTGCGGCTGTGCGCGCAGGAACGCGGTGATGGCGGCGGCCTGGCGGTCGTCCAGTACCTGCGCCAGCTGCGCCGGGCTGCTGCGCACCAGCGCCTGCAGGGAGGGCAGCGCGGCGTGCAGCCGGCCATCGTCCCGTGCCCACAGCGCTTCGCCCTCGCGGCGGCTGGCGGCATCGAAGGCCATGCCGCCGACGTGGAACGCCAGCGCCCACCGCTGCGCTTCGTCCAGCTGCGCATACGCCGGCATGGCGGTGCCGGCCACGCCACGGCTGATCGCCTCATACAGCGCCAGCGGGCTGCGCTGGGTCGCGCGCGTGAGGTCGGTGAAATCGATCGGCGCCGGCACCATGCCCGCGGCCGCCGGGCCGTCGCCGCGTCCGGTGGCTCCGTGGCAGCCGGCGCACTGCGCGGCATACAGGCCGGCCGCGCCGGCCGGATCCGGCGTCGGCATCGCCGCGCTGCCGTCCCCGTAGGCCGCCAGCAGCCCGTCAGCCAGCGCATGCGCAGCCTGCGCGACCTGAGCCGCATCGGCCCGGCGCTGCACCAGCGCGATCAGCCCATCCGCCTGCGCCAGCAGCACACCACGCCGAGGATTGTCCGGCAGCGCGCCGATGCGTTCGCGCGCGGTGGCGGAGAACTCGCGCATCTCCGCGTATTCGCCGTCACTCACCACCTTGCCATCGGCTACCGCGCCGCCGTAGTCCACCGCGATGTAGTCCAGCAGCTGCCAGGCCTGGCGCACGTCGCTGCCGTCCTGCGCCGCAACCGGGGACAGCCCGGCGGCGACCAGCAGGGTGGCCAGTAGCAGGCGACGGAGGAAGGCGGGGACCATGGCGCGGACAGCCGGAAGGGAGCCCGTCCACTCTAGTCTTGTCGCAAATAAGAATCAATATTATTTAAACGTGGTCGTCCGGATCATCGGGGGCGGGCACCGCCGGCTTCCGAGGACCACGACGGAGGCGGTGGCCACAGGCCCTTGGCGGCAAGCTCCCGCTGCATGGCGGAGACTTCCCCTTCGTTCCAGCGCTGCACGGCGGCTGCAACGCTTCTGTCGAGCGCCGGTTGGTTGGTGAACAGCCACGCGACCCGGCGCTTCTGTTCCTGCCAGCGCGCGTGTTCCGCGGTGCCGGCCGTCAGTTCCGCCATCACCGAGGTGCCGATGCTGTGATCGATGAGCGCGTTGCCGTCGGCGATCTTTGAAAAAACCTGGCGGCACGCCATCAGCCGCGCCTGTGACCGAGTCCCGGCCGGTTGGTCAACGCAGGCGCCGCGCGCCTCCACGTAGGCTGGCACCTGAGCCGCGGACACCGCGATGGCAACGACAGCCGCCAGATCGGACGGGGTCGGGGGTGCAGTGGATCGCTGGGTCGCCGCCCACTCCCGTCGAAGTTTGGGCGTGTCGCACGATGCGGGCAGCGGCACGTCCTTCAGTACGTCGCGCATGCGTTGGAATCCATCGACGATGCGGGGCTGGTAGTCGGTCGCATTTGCCGCGGCCTCCAACGTTGCCTGGATGACGGCCTCATCACGAGCGCGCGCGGCTTCGCGGACGGCCAGCAACCAACCCGCCAGATTGTCCGGCTCGACCGCCAGCAGGTGGTCGACGGCCGGCCCGGCATCGCACGCTGGATCGTTGAGGCAGCGATTGGCGTGATACCAGGCGAGATCGGGATCCTGCGGATACGCCCGCACCGCCGCCGCCAGTTCCGCGTCCGTTTCCAGCAGTGGCGGGGTGACTGCTCCTACGGGGAGGGTCAGCAGCATGGGCTCCAGCATGGATCGGCCGATCACCGCGTCTGGAGAACCGATCCCGGCCAGCTCCTCGAAGCGCCGCCTGTGCATCGCATATACCTCCTTCGCGCAGGCATCTTCCGCGGCCGATGCTCCTGCCATCGTCGGCGGACTGGCCGGCGCCCCCCTGTCGCGTGCGGGGACGGCAGTAGGGACAGCCCGCGCGGCGACCGCCGCTTGCTGGTTGGTCGGGGAACGACCCCATTGCCACCATCCGCCCATCGCGCAGGCAAGCAGCAACACGACAAGGACGATGCTGGCGGCAAGGCGCGGCGAAGGGTGCATGGACAGATGCTATCCGGTGTGGCCGCGTCGGCGCGCCATCACTGACATGCGGCGATGGCGCGGTGGCGTGCGGGACGCGCAGCGATGGATGGCCGCCTCCGACTGTCGCCCGGGGCGGGGCGGTTGGGGGCTGCTAAAATACCGAGTCTTTGCTCGAACGCCGCCCAAGCCGCGGCGTTCTGTCGTTTCCGGAGTCCGCCATGACCAGCACCGCCGAACTGTCCTCGCCCGAATCCGCCAAGTCGCTGCTGACGCACGACGTGCTGGACACCGACTACACGCTGGAGGACAAATACCGCCGCACCCAGGGCCGGATCTACCTGTCGGGCGTGCAGGCGCTGGTGCGGCTGCCGCTGGTGCAGAAGCTGCGCGACGAGCGCGCTGGGCTGAACACCGCCGGCTTCGTTTCCGGCTATCGCGGCAGCCCGCTGGGCGGTTTCGACCTTGAGTTGTGGCGGGCGAAGAAGTACCTGGAAGGTGCGTCGGTAAAGTTCACCCCCGGCCTCAACGAGGACCTCGGCGCCACCATGGTCTGGGGCACCCAGCAGCCCGGCCTGTTCCCGGGCGCGAAGCACGATGGCGTGTTCGCCATGTGGTACGGCAAGGGTCCGGGCGTGGACCGCTGCGGCGACGTGTTCAAGCACGCCAACGCCGCCGGCACCTCCGCCCACGGCGGCGTGCTGGCGCTGGCCGCCGACGACCACGCCTGCCGCAGCTCCACCCTGCCGCACGGCAGCGAGGATGAATTCGTCAGCGCGATGATGCCGGTGCTCAACCCGGCCGGCGTGCAGGACATCCTCGACATGGGCGTGCTGGGCTGGGCGATGAGCCGCTACACCGGGCGCTGGGTGGGCTTCAAGACGATCGCCGAGACGGTGGAATCCTCCGCCTCGGTCGACGTCGATCCGCATGCGCTGCAAATCGTGCTGCCGGGCGACGACGATTTCGAAATGCCCACCGGTGGCCTCGGCATCCGCTGGCCGGATCCGCCGATGGAGCAGGAGATGCGCCTGCACCGCTACGCGGTGAAGGCGGCGCAGGCGTTCGCGCGCGCCAACAAGCTCGACCGGGTGGTGATCGATTCACCGAAGGCGCGGCTGGGCATCGTCACCACCGGCAAGTCCTACCTCGACGTGCTGCAGGCGCTGGAATACCTGGGACTCGATGAGGCCGCCTGCGCCGACCTCGGCATCCGCGTGTACAAGGTGGCGATGACCTGGCCGCTGGAGCCGGTCGGGATCGAACGCTTCGCGCGCGGGCTGGAAGACATCCTGGTGGTCGAGGAGAAGAAGGCCTTCATCGAGCGCCAGCTCAAGGAACAGTTCTACAACTGGCCGGACAGCTGGGGCGCCCGGCCGTCGATCGTCGGCAAGTACGACGAGGCCGGCAACTGGATCCTGCCGTCCACCGGCGAGCTCACCCCGGCCACGATTGCCGGGGTGATCGGCCGCCGTCTGCAGCGCTTCCACCGCAGCGAGAAGATCGACGCGGTGCTGGCGTGGATGGCGCAGAAGGAGGGCGAGCTGGCGCTGCCGCGCGCCAACTTCCCGCGCGTGCCGCATTACTGCAGCGGCTGCCCGCACAACACCTCCACCAAGGTGCCGGAGGGCTCGCGCGCGCAGGGCGGCATCGGCTGCCACTACATGGTGACGTGGATGGACCGCAGCACCGACACCTTCACCCACATGGGGGGCGAAGGCGTGACGTGGGCGGGGCAGGCACCGTTCACCGACACGCAGCACATCTTCCAGAACCTCGGCGACGGCACCTATTTCCACAGCGGTTCGCTGGCGATCCGCCAGGCCATCGCCGCCGGCGTCAACATCACCTACAAGATCCTCTACAACGACGCGGTGGCGATGACCGGCGGCCAGCCGGTGGACGGCACCCTGACCGTGCCGCAGATCGCCCACCAGATGCGCGCCGAGGGCGTGCAGACCATTGCGCTGGTGTCCGACGACATCGACAAGTGGACCGATCCGTCGATCTTCCCGGCCGGCACCAGCTTCCACGACCGCCGCGACCTGGACGCGGTGCAGAAGATGCTGCGCGAGGTGAAGGGCACGTCCATCCTGATCTACGACCAGACCTGCGCCACCGAAAAGCGCCGTCGCCGCAAGCGCGGCAAGCTGGTCGATCCGCAGAAGCGGGTGATGGTCAATTCGCTGGTCTGCGAGGGTTGCGGCGACTGCGGTGCCAAGAGTTTCTGCGTGTCGGTCACGCCGAAGGAAACCGAATACGGCCGCAAGCGCGCGATCAACCAGAGCGACTGCAACAAGGACTTCAGCTGCGTCGAGGGCTTCTGCCCCAGCTTCGTGACCGTGCACGGCGGCAAGGTGCGCAAGGGCAAGAAGGTCGATGCCGCCAGCCTGCTGGCCAACCTGCCCGCGCCCGCCGCCCGCACCGACCTGTCCCAGCCATGGAACATCTTGATCACCGGCGTCGGCGGTACCGGCGTGGTGACCATCGGCGCATTGCTGGGCATGGCCGGCCATCTGGAGGGCAAGGGCGCGACGGTGCTCGACCAGACCGGGCTGGCGCAGAAGGGCGGCGCCGTCACCACCCACATCCGCATTGCGAAAACCCCCGCCGACATCCACGCCGTGCGCATCGCCGCCGGCGAGGCCGATCTGGTGCTGGGCTGCGACATGGTGGTGGTCAACGACTACTGGGTGCTGTCGAAGATCCGCCCCGAGCGCAGCACGGTGGTGGTCAACACCTACGAGGCGATGCCGGGCACCTTCACCACCCGACCGGACATGCAGTTCCCGGCCGCCGACATCGTCAAGGCGATCGGCACCGCGCTGGGCGGACAGGCACCGCTGCAGATCGATGCCACCCAGATTGCCACCGCGCTGATCGGCGACGCCATCGCCGCCAACCTGTTCATCCTCGGCTATGCGTGGCAGCAGGGGCTGGTGCCGATTTCGTTCGAGGCGCTGATGCGCGCCATCGAGCTCAACGGCGCCGCCATCGAGATGAACAAGACCGCGTTCGCCTGGGGCCGCCTGGCGGTGGTGGACCTGGCCGCGGTGGTCGAGGCTGCCGGCATCGTGCGCAACCTGCCCACCCGCAGCGAGGCCACCGCGCATGCGCTGCCGATGCTTGGCGCCACCGCCAACGAGGCGGCCGAGTCCGGCCTGATGCCGCAGGCCGCCGACCTGCGCGACGAGGATGCGCTGCGCCACGTACCGGCCAGCGGCGATGCCGGCAGCGTCTTCGCGCCGCTGGACGACGCGCGGCTGTCGCGTTCGCTGGACGAGGTGATCGCGCGCCGCGTCGCTTTCCTCACCAGCTACCAGAGCGCCGGCTATGCGCGCCGCTACAGCGACTTCGTGGCCAAGGTGCGCGCCGCGGAAACCGCGAAGGCGCCGGGCAGCAGCGACCTGTCGGAAGCCGTGGCCCGCTACTTCTTCAAGCTGATGGCCTACAAGGACGAATACGAAGTGGCGCGCCTGTACACCAGCGGCGATTTCCGCAAGCAGCTGGAGGCGCAGTTCGAAGGCGACTTCAAGCTGAAGTTCCACCTCGCCCCGCCGCTGCTGGCGAAAAAGAACGCGCAGGGCCAGCTGGTCAAAAAGGAATACGGCGCGTGGGTGTTCACCGCGTTCCGCGTGCTGGCAAAGCTCAAGGGCCTGCGCGGCACCCCGCTGGACGTGTTCGGCTACACCGCCGAGCGCCGCGGCGAGCGCGCGCTAATCGGCGAGTACCAGAAGACCGTGAGCGCGCTGCTGGACCGGCTGGACGCCGGCAACGTGGACCTGGCTGCAGAGATCGCCAGCGTGCCGGAACACATCCGCGGCTTCGGCCACGTCAAGGAAGCGCACCTGCACAAGGCCCGTGCCCAGCTGGCGCGGCTGCTCAAGGAGTGGGACAACCCGCTGCGGATCGTGCAGGCGGCTTGAGCCGACGGTTTCCCGCCCAGCTGCCATGCCTGGGCGGGAGCCCACTTGCCGACTGGCGGTAGCCCCGGCGGGCGGCAACAGCCCTGAAACGTGGCTGGCGTCACGCCAGGGCAAGGATTCGCGGTGCTAGCGTGATCCCGGGTCAACTTCCGGGACACGTCGATGCGCACCCATGTCCACGCCCTGCTGCTTGCATTGCTTGCCCTGTTGTCCGCCCCGGCGCTGCACGCCGCCGAGCGCGCCGTGTGGGTCTGGGAGGATGCCAGCACCGGCTGGCTGGACGACCCCGCTTACGCCGGCGATGCGATCGCCTTCCTACGCGGGCGCGGCATTTCCACCGTGTACCTCTACGTGGAGCCCTACCCGGCCAGCAACCGGCTGGCGAACGACCCGGCCGCGTACCGCGTGCTGTTGTCGCGCCTGCGGGCCAACGGCATCCACCCGCACGCGCTGCTGGGGTCGGGCCACCTCAACAGCGACGCCTACACCGCCGCGCAGCGGCGCGCGATCGCGGAGGCGCAGTTCCAGGGCGTGCTGGACTACAACGCGAGCGCGCTGCCCGCGGAGCGTTTCGAGGGCGTGAGCCTGGATATCGAGCCGCACCTGCTCAAGGCTTGGTCGAACAAGCAGGCCACGCTGTTGGTGCAGTTCCTCGACCTCGGCCGCAGCCTGATGGACATGAAGCGGCGCTCCGGGCAATCGGCACTGCAGGTCGGTCCGGCGATTCCGTTCTGGTACGACGGCCTGCGCGTGAAGTGGAACCGGCGCACCCAGTACATGCACGAACACGTGCTGGACGTGTTCGACCACGCGGTGCTGATGGACTACCGCGACCACGCCGATGGCAGCGACGGCATCATCGCCCACGCCCGCGCGGAGATCGACGCGGCGGCGCTGCGCGGCAAGCGCGTGGTGATCGGGGTGGAGACCGCCGACAACGAGATCGCCAAGGTGACCTTCTTCGACAACACCGACGCGCAGCTGGAACTGGCGCTAGCGCAGACTGCCAGCGCCTATGCCGGGCACGCTGGCTTCGGCGGTTTCGCGGTGCACCACTTCGAATCCTACGTGGAGTGGCTCGCCGCGCAGTAGGCCCCCCGGCTGGGCCGGGCAGCGCTGGCCCAGCGCGGCCCGCGCGCAGGCGGATGGCCGCCCGCGCGTTCCCGCCGCGTCGCGCTTACTTGCGCGCGCTGAGGATCGGCGTCAGGTAATCCGGCTTGCCTTCGATGCGCACCAGGTGCGGATGGCGCAGGCCGCCGTGGTAATCCAGCTTCACCGTGCGGTAGCGGTCGAACTCCTTGACCAGCAGTTCGATCGGCGCCTTGCTGTTGGTTGCCGCCTTGATCGCCTCTTCCAGCACGTCCGCGTCGTAGGCCATGCCGTTGACCGCGACCACCTGGGTGCCGCTGCCAATGCCGGCGTTGAAGGCCGGGCCGCCCCAGCGCACGTCGCCGATATTGCCGTCCTTACCCAGCGACAGGCCGATCGAATAGGTGAAGTCGGCGCCGCCGCGGCTGCCCGCGCCCTTGGCATAGGCATTGGGCGTGTCCTTGTAGACCAGCTTCCAGCCGCTGGCCTCGATGCCGCCGGCCAGGCCGGTCTTGCCGTCGAGGCGATCGCGCAGGAAGGTCGCCCAGTCGTGCGGATGCACGCCGTTGAGCGTGGCCACCACGTCCTCGAAGGTGTAGGTGTTCTGCACCTTCCATTCGCCGTCGTTGACGCCGAAGAACGCCCTGGCGAAATCATCCAGCGAGCGCTTGCCGTTGCTGCCGGCGCGGATCAGCGCGTCGGCTTCCAGCCAGATCATCTGGCCGCCGCGGTAGTAGTCCTCGCTCATCTGGTAGTTGAGGTAGGCGCGCGGCGCGCGGCCGACCACGATCGGGTCGTTGGTGGTGTCCTGGATGCCGCGCCAGGACAGGCCCGGGCGATTGTCGGCATAGGCGGCGGCGACCAGCGCCAGCGCGTCGATCGACGCCGGCAGCGGGCGCATGCCGCTGCGCGCGGCCAGCACGTTGCCCCAGTACTGGGTCTGGCCCTCGTACACCCACAGCAGGCTGTTCTGCATGGGCGTGTTGAGGTTGGGCACCCACAGATCCTTGCCGCGGCGGTACTTGCCGTTCCAGGAATGCACGAACTCGTGCGCCAGCAGGTCGGTGAAGCCTTGCTTCTCCTTCCAGCCGGTGAAGTAGTCGGTGCCGACGCCGTTCTCGCTGCTGCGCTGGTGCTCCAGGCCGTTGCCGCCCATCTGGTCGGACAACGAGAACAGGAACTGGTAGTGGTCGTAGTGCTGCGCGCCGAACAGCTTCATCGCCTGATCGACCATCTTCTTGTGGATCGCCACCTGTTCCGGCTTGGCTTCCAAGTACTTCGGCGCATCCGCAACCACGCCCAGCTTCACCTGCGGCTTGCCGGCCGGGGTCAGGTCGATGTTCTTAGCGTGGCGGCCGGCGTACACCGGCGAGTCGACGAAGATGTCGTAGGGCACGTTCTCGTAATCGACGGTATCGCCGCTGCGGCCGTCCTCGTGCAGGGCGGTGAACGCGGTCCAGCCGGCCGGATAGGTGACGCGCGGGTCGACCATGATCCGGCTCATGTAGTGGCCGGCCGGGTACAGCGAGGTCGAGATGAACTGGATGTTGAGCATGTTCGGCGTCATCACCACGCGGCCCTGGCCGGGACCGGTGGCGGTGAGCAGGTCGAACTCGGCGGTGATCTCGGTGACGCCGTCCGGCACCACCAGATGGAACGCGCCCACTTCGAGCGTGTCGCGCTTCCAGTCCAGCTTCAGGCCGTTGGCCTTGAAGGTCAGGCCGGCGATGTCGTCCAGCCCGTTGCGCGGCGAATGGCCGCCCGGCACCCAGCGCGGGTACAGCAGGGTCAGCGGGCCGGCCTGCACCGGGATGGTCTGCTTGATCCTGAAGATGCGCTGCGAAAGATTGGTGGCGTCCACCTCGACCTTCATCATGCCCGGCGCATACGGCACGTCCTGCGGCTGCGGGACCGAGGCCTGCGCATGTGCGCCACCGGCAAGCACGAGGGAGAGGGCAAGGGGCAGCAGGCGGCGGCGGGTCATGGCAACTCCGTTAGGACGGTCAAACCCGCATGCTACTGGCCGCACCGGGCAGGCCCCCCTGCCGAAAGGCATGCACGGAGGATTCATCGGCGCGGCGACATGATGGGCGCGTCACATTTCCGCGAGCCTGACCATGTCCATGCGCCTGTCCCTGCTGTCCCCGCTGCTGTTGCTGGCCGCCTGCGCCAGCCCGCCCGCCACGCCGCCGCCGGCCGCGGAAGCGCCCATAGCCTGCAATGCCGATGCGGCTAGGCGCTGGGTCGGGGAGCCGGCGACCGCGGCCAATATCGAGGCGGTGCGCAAGGCCACTGGCGCGGTCGTGATCCGCGTGCTCAAACCCGACCAGATGGTGACGCTGGAATACCGCGGTGACCGGGTGAACGTGTTGCAGGACAGCGCCGGCGCCATTGAACGCATCAGCTGCGGCTGACCGTCCGTACCGGGGCGCCGCTTACACGCGGTCTTCGATGCCCTGCACGCCGGATGCCTGCGCACAGTGCGCGCAGCAGTAGAACTTCCCGGCGTGTTCGGCGCCGTGGCCGATCACCCGGCAGCCGCAGTGCGCACAGGTCGGCGCCACCGCGTGGATCGCGCATTCGAAGGAATCGAACACCTGCTGCCGGCCGTCGGCGGTGGTCAGGGTGAAGGCCTTGTCGTAGTCGTTGCCGCACATCGCGCACTTCGCCATCGCGGGACTCCTGTCGTGGATGTCCCGCCAGTCTTGCGCGCGGTGCGGTGAGTGATGGGTGAAGCGTGCGTTATCCGCGCGCGGCTCAGGGGGACCCTGCCGCGGTCGCGTCCTGGTCGGTGCCGGGCGCGCGCTGCGCATCGGTGAAGCGCCACGCCACGAACGCGGCGGTCGCCAGCAGCAGCGCGGCGATCAGGAAGGCCACGCCAGGCAGGTGCACCGGCGTGCGCGGGCCGATAAAGAACCCGAACGAGCCGGCGAACAGCGCCGGCGCCACAATCCCGGCCAGCGACACCAGGCTGCCCAGCGAGCCCTGGATGCGGCCCTGTTCGTTGGCCGGCACCTGGCGGGTGATCAGTGCCATCGTCGCCGGCCCCGCCACCGCCCACAGCGCGCTGATCGGCAGGCCGATGAGGAACACCCAGCCCGCCCCGGCCAGCCCGTACAGCACGAAGCCGGCGGTGCCGCAGGCCAGCCCCAGCAGCATCGCGCGGCGTTCGCCCAGCGCCTTCACCAGCCGCCCCACCAGCGCCACGTTGACGATCACGCTGCACACGCCCACCGCCGCCAGCACGTAGCCGGCCTGTTTCTCCTTCCAGCCGAACGCGGCGTCGGCGAACAGCACGAAGGTGCTGGGATAGACGTAGTGGGCGAAGTTGGCGATGAACACCACCGCCACCAGCGCCCAGATGCGCGGGTGCTCCAGCAGCATGCGCACGCCGCCCATGGGGCGCGCGTGCTTCCAGTCGAAGCGCGCGGTGCGGCGTTCCCGCGGCAGCGATTCCGGCAGCACGAACAGGCCGTACAGGAAGTTCAGCAGGGCCAACCCGGCGGCGAACCAGAACGGCAGCCGGTGGTTGATGTCGCCCAGCACGCCCCCGATCAGCGGGCCGACGATGAAGCCCAGCCCGAACGCCGCCCCGATCATGCCGAAGCTTTTCGCGCGCTGTTCCGCCGGCACCACGTCGGCGATGTAGGCATTGGCGGTGGAGAAGCTGGCCGAAGTCGCCGCCGACAGCAGTCGGCCCACGAACAGCCACGCCAGCGTGGGCGCCAGCGCCATGAACACGAAGTCCGCGGCCAGCCCGAAGCAGGACAGCAGGATCACCGGGCGGCGGCCGAAGCGGTCGGACAGCGCGCCCTGGATCGGCGTGCAGAAGAACTGCACGATCGAGAACGCGAACGCGAACACGCCGGTCCAGTAGGCGGCAGTGGACAGATCGCCGCCGACCATCTGTTCGACCAGGTGCGGCAGCACCGGGATGATCACCCCGAACGCGATCACGTCGATCAGCACGGTGACGAAGATGAAGGCGAGCGCGGCCTTGCGCGCGCCGGGAGCATGGGTGGCGTTCAAGCGGGAATCCCTGGGTCCTGTTGTTGCCGCGCCGCGCGCGGCGGGCGGTGCATCAGGCGACGAAGGCGTCCGTCGCCAGCCATTCCACGTGTTCGCGCAGGTCATCCGGCCAGCGCGCGATGCAGGCCTGGAAGCGGCCGTCATCGCCGGCGTACAACGCGCGCGCGGCGTCCTCGAAACCCGCCTCGTTGCCGGCCATCGCCTGCATGAAGCGGTAGGTGGCCTCCTGCGCGGCGCGGCGACGGTCGTCGCCGGCGGACACCTTGCGGGCCGCATCCACCAGCCGGCGCAATGCCACCGAGGCGCCGCCGGGCTGGGCCGCCAGCCAGTCCCAGTGGCGCGGCAGCAGGGTCACCTCGCGCGGTACCACCCCCAGCTTCGGGCGCCCGGGCCGGCGCGGCCGCTCCGGCTCGGCCGTGGCCTCGCCCAGGCGTTGCGGGCGGGACAGCCAGGCCAGCAGGTCGGCCGGCGGCAGTTCCAGTGGCAGCTCCAGGGTGCGCGCGTCGGCGTCGTCGAACACCAGCACCGGCCGTTCCGGATGCGCGTCGAAGGCCTGCTTGGCCTTCAGCGCGACGTGGCGCAGTTCGCCGCTGGCGATCCGGTAGTTGCCGGAAAAGGCAGTGCAACGCAGGGACGGGCTGACCACGGCGGATCTCCGGGCGGGAAGGTCAATATTACCCGGATTAAATGAGCTCAAACAAGCGTTGTGTTCAGCGGCCCGGGCCGACCTCGATGAAGCGCAGGAACTCCGCGCGGGTGCGCGCATCGTCGCGGAAACTGCCCAGCATTTTCGACGTCACCATGCTGACGCCGCGCTTGTGGATGCCGCGCGTGGTCATGCATTCGTGCGCGCCCACCACCACCACGCCCACCCCGCGCGGCTGCAGCGCGCGCTGGATGCAGCCGGCGATCTGCGCGGTCATCTTCTCCTGCACCTGGAAGCGGCGCGCATACGCCTCGACCACGCGCGCCAGCTTGCTGATGCCCACCACCTTGCCGTCCGGCAGGTAGCCCACGTGGACCTTGCCGATGATCGGCGCCATGTGGTGTTCGCAGTGGCTTTCGTACTCGATGTCGCGCAGCACGATCATCTCGTCGTAGCCGCCCACTTCCTCGAAGGTGCGGGCCATGTAGTCGTCCGGATCCAGCGCATAGCCGCTGAACCAGTCCTCGTAGGCCTTGGCCACCCGTCGCGGCGTGTCCAGCAGGCCTTCGCGCGTCGGGTCGTCGCCGGCCCAGCGCAGCAGCGTGCGTACGGCATCCTCGGCCTGCTGGCGGGTGACGTCGTGGCGGGAATCCTCGCGGGGGGCGTCGGACATCGTGGCTCCAGGATCGGGCGTGGACGGCCGCGCATGTTAACGCGTCCAGCAAAAAGGCCGCCCGGAGGCGGCCTTGTCATCGCTCGTGGCAGGACTCAGCGGCCGTCGCGGTCCGCATCGCCCGGCATGGCGCGCTCGATGTGGTGCCAACCGTCGCGCACCGCACCCTTGGCCTCGGACCAGGCCAGGCGCGAGTTCGCCTTGGTGGCCTCCCAGTTGCGCTCGAGGTCGGTTTCCACGTCCTCGAACTTGCGGCCGCGGTACTGGCCGTAGGTGTCGTAGCCGTACTTGTAGGCCGGCTCGTAGTCGCGCCATTCGCTACCGCTCACGTAGTACGGAGCGCTCTTGTAGTTGCTCTCGAAGTGACGGGAGTATTCGGTCGGGTTGATGGCCTCCGCCACCGCGCCGCCGCCCTTGGCGCCCAGTGCACCGCCGGCGATAGCACCGACCACGGTGCCGACCGGGCCGGCAGCCGAACCGACGGCCGCGCCCGTGATCGCGCCCGCAACCGCGCCCGTACCTTCACCGATGCTGTGATCCTTCTTGACAGTCATGTCGCGCTCCTTGGATGTTTCCGTTGGGGGAGCCGGCTGTTGCCGACCGGGCCAAGTTGCACCCGGCGCTGTCTTCAGGCGATGAACTTTCCGTTAGCCCCATGTGGAGGCTCATGAACCGCTCATGGTGGTGAAGGCGACTGCACGAACCGCAATGCGCGGCCGCCGCTATCGCACGCGGCGGCCGCGATCAGGGTCAGAAGGAATTGTCGCCGTCGAGGATGCGGCCGAGTCCGCCCAGTACCGAGCCCTCGCCACGGCTGCCGCCGTTCTGCGGTGCCGCCGCCAGCATGCGGCCGGCCAGGCGCGAGAACGGCAGCGACTGCAGCCACACCTTGCCGGGGCCGGTGAGGGTGGCCAGGAACACGCCTTCGCCGCCGAAGAACATCGACTTCAGGCCGGCGACCGGGCGCACGTCCATGTTGACGCTGGCATGGAAGCCGACCACGCAGCCGGTGTCGACGTCGATGCGCTCGCCTGCGGCCAGCTCGCGCTCCACCACGCAGCCGCCGGCATGGATGAACACCCAGCCGTCGCCTTCGAGTTTCTGCATGATGAAACCTTCGCCGCCGAACAGGCCGGTGAGGATCTTCTTCTGGAAGTGCACGCCCACCTGCACGCCGCGCGCGCCGGCCAGGAAGCTGTCCTTCTGGCAGATGATGCGGCCGCCGTGCTCGTCCAGCTTCATCGCCATCACCGTGCCCGGATATGGCGCGGCGAACGCGACCTTGGCCTTGCCGCTGCCGGCGTGGGTGTACAGCGTGGTGAACAGGCTTTCGCCGGTGATGACGCGCTTGCCGGCCGACAGCAGCTTGTCCATGAAGCCGCCGGCCTGGCCGGAGGCCGAGCCGTCGCCGAACACGGTGTCCATCTGCACCGCGCTGTCCTTGAACATCAGTGCGCCGGCTTCGGCGATCGCGCTTTCGCCCGGATCCAGTTCGATCTCGACGAACTGCATTTCCTGGCCGTGGATCTTGAAATCGATCTCGTCGCTGCGGCCCTTGCCGCCATTGCGCGGCGGCGGCGGCGGCGCGCCGGCCACGCCGCCGGGGGCAGCGTCGTACAGCTCGGCGATGTTGCGCACCGGCAGCCAGTCGCCCATGCCTTCCTTCCACGCCAGCAGCGAGGGGTTGCGGGCGGCCTCGGCGCGCGCGGCGTCGGCGTCCATCGGGCCGAGGCGGCGGTTGGCGGACGGGTCGTGCAGGAACCACTGGCTCATGGCGCTTTCCTTGGCGGTGGGGGTGAGGCGCCAGTGTAATCGCGGCCGTTTGCGGGACACACCGTCACGGTCCGGGCCGCGCCCGGCGGGGTCGCCACGGCGGATAATGGACACCCGTTTCCGCGTACAACGACATGCCCGAACAACGCATCCTCCACGCCGGCCTGCGCGAACGCGTGACCAGTGCCGCCCAGGCCGCGGCGCTGATCCGGCCCGGCGAAACCGTCGCGATGAGCGGCTTCACCGGCTCCGGCTACCCCAAGGCGGTGCCGCAGGCGCTGGCCAGCCACATCGAGGCGGCGCATGCGCGCGGCGAGGCGTTCCGCATCAACCTGCTCACCGGCGCGTCCACCGCGCCCGAGCTGGACGGCGCGCTGGCGCAGGTGGATGGGCTGGCGATGCGGATGCCGTTCCAGAGCGACCCCGGCGCGCGCAAGCGCATCAACGCCGGCGCACTGGACTACCTGGACATCCACCTCTCGCACGTGGCGCAGCACGTCTGGTTCGGCTTCTACAACCAGATCGACACCGCGGTGGTGGAAGTGGCGGCGATCCTGGAGGACGGCTCGCTGGTGCCCACCACGTCGGTGGGCAACAACAAGACCTGGCTGGACCTCGCGCAGCGGGTGATCATCGAGGTCAACCAGTGGCAGCCGGTCGAGCTGCTGGGCATGCACGACATCTACTACGGCACCGCGCTGCCGCCGCACCGCCGGCCGATCCCGATGACCCGCGGCGACGAGCGCATCGGCCAGACCACGCTGCGCTGCGACCCGGACAAGATCGCCGCGGTGGTGCTGACCGACGCGCCCGACCGTAACAGCCCGTTCAGCCCTATCGACGCCGACAGCCAGCGCATCGCCGGGCACCTGATCGAATTCCTCCAGCACGAAGTGGCGCGCGGCCGCCTGCCGGCCAACCTGCTGCCGCTGCAGTCGGGCGTGGGCAACATCCCCAACGCGGTGCTGGCTGGCCTTGGCGCCAGCGGCCTGCGCGACCTCGAGGCCTACACCGAGGTCATCCAGGACGGCATGCTGGACCTGCTGAAATCGGGCGTGCTGCGCTACGCCTCGTGCACCGGCTTCGCGCTCAGCCCTGCGGCGAACGAGGAGTTCCGCCGCCACCTCGACTTCTACCGCAGCCGCATCGTGATGCGCACGCAGGAAATCTCCAACCATCCGGAGATGGTGCGGCGGCTGGGCTGCATCGGCATGAACGGGATGATCGAGGCCGACCTGTACGGCAACATCAATTCCACCCACGTGATGGGCAGCAGCATCATGAACGGGATCGGTGGCTCCGGCGATTTCGCCCGCAACGGCTTCCTGTCGATCTTCCTCAGCGCCTCCACCGCCAAGAACGGCACGATCTCCTCGATCGTGCCGATGGTCAGCCACGTCGACCACACCGAGCACGACGTGGCGGTGATCGTCACCGAGCAGGGTCTGGCCGATCTGCGCGGGCTCTCGCCCAAGCAGCGCGCGCGCGAAGTGATTGCCCATTGCGCGCACCCGGATTACCGCGACGCGCTGCAGGACTATTTCGACCGCGCCTGCCGCGACAGCTTCGGCAAGCACACGCCGCACCTGCTGCCCGAGGCGCTGTCCTGGCACCAGCGCTGGCTGGACAGCGGGACGATGCAGGCCGGCTGAGCCGGCGGCGTCAGGCCTCGCAGCGGGCCAGCGCGGCGTCGATATGCGCGGCCTCGCGCAGGGTGCCGAATGTCGCCGCGTGCGGCGCGCGCAACCGGCTGGCGCACCAGGCCTGCGCCAGCGGGTGATTGGCGCGCAGCAGGGTGGCGCCCTGCAGCAGCAGCGCCAGCCGTTCAACGAAGCCACGTGCGCCGGTTTCGTCGCAGCCTGCGTCCAGCAGGGCGAGGCCGGCTTCCAGCGCCGCATCGAAATGCACGTCGAGGCCCGCCGCCGCCTGCCATTCGCTGCGCAACGCGGCGCCGGTGTCGGGGTCGCGCGCTAGCGCGCGCAGCACGTCCAGGCACTGGATGTTGCCGCAACCTTCCCAGATCGAATTCAGCGGCGCCTGCCGGGCCAGCCGCGGCAGCAGCGTCTCCTCGATGTAGCCGAGCCCGCCCAGGCATTCCTGCGCCTCGTTGGCGAAGACCGGCGCGCGCTTGCAGATCCAGTACTTGCCGATGGCTGTGGCGATCCGCGCCAGCGCCGCCTCCCGTGGGTCCTGCGGCGCGCGGTCGACCGCGCCGGCCACCCGCAGCGCCAGGGCGGTGGCGGCTTCCGACTCCAGCACCAGGTCGGCCAGCACGTTGCGCATCAGCGGCTGGTCGAGCAGGCACCTGCCGAATGCGTGGCGATGACGCGCATGGTGCAGCGCCTGCCGCAGCGCCATCCGCATCAGCCCGGCCGAGCCCAGCATGCAGTCCAGCCGGGTCAGCATCACCATCTCGAGGATGGTGGCCACGCCGCGGCCTTCGTCACCGACGCGAAACGCCCAGGCATCGTCGAACTCCACTTCGCTGGACGCGTTCGACCAGTCGCCCAGCTTGTCCTTCAGGCGCATCAGCCGCAGCGCGTTCTTCGTCCCGTCCGGGCACCAGCGCGGCAGCAGGAAACAGCTCAGCCCGCCGGGTGCCTGCGCCAGCACCAGGAAGGCGTCCGACATCGGCGCCGAGAAGAACCATTTATGCCCGGCCAGCGCGTATTCGCCGTCCGCGCCCAGAGGCATCGCGCGGGTGGTGTTGGCGCGCACGTCGCTGCCGCCCTGCTTCTCGGTCATGCCCATGCCGAGGGTGACGCCGCGCTTGTGCGCCAGCGGTACGTCGCGGCCCTCGTAGTCGAACGCGCAGGCCTTGTCCGCCCATTCGCGCAGCGCCGGCGCCTGCCGCAGCACCGGAATCGCCGCGTGCGTCATGGTCAGCGGGCAACTGCTGCCGGGCTCGGCCTGGTAGTGCAGGTAACTCAGCGCCGCGCGCGCGACGTGCGCGCCGGGCTGCGGCTGCGCCCACGACAGCCCGGCCACGCCATGCGCGATCGCGGTGCCAATGACCTCGTGGTACGCGGCATTGAAGGCCACGCGGTCGATGCGGCGGCCATGGGCGTCGAAGGTCTGCAGGCGCGGCCGGTCGCGGTGGGCCTCGTCGGCCAGCCGCAGCAGGGTGTCGCCGGCCAATGCACCGTAGTCGGCAAGGCGGGCCACGAAACTGGCGCCGCTCTCGCGCAGCACCGCTTCGCGCAGGCCGGGATCGTCGGCCCACAGGTCGAACGGCCCGGGCGGGGGCGGCTGGTTGAGGACGTCGCTTGCGCCTGCGTGGGTCATCGCCTTGCTCCTACCGGGTCGGCCCATTCTGCGCTCAAGCCAATGCGCCGATCCCGACCGCCGCGGCCACGCACCACAGCACCGCGGTCCATGCCGGCCAGCGCAGCCCGGCCAGCAGCGCGAAGCCGACCACGGCAATCGCCGCGTCCACCGGCGCGCGCACGCCGCCGCTCCAGACCGGGTCGATGAACGCCGCCGCCAGCAGGCCGACCACGGCGGCGTTGATGCCGGCCATTGCGCTGGCCGCGCGGCGGTGCCGCACCAGCCCGGCCCACAGCGGCAGCATCCCGGCCAGCAGCAGGAAGCCGGGCAGGAACATCGCCAGCAGCGCCACCAGCGCGCCCACTGCCGGCGGCAGGCCGCCCAGCGGGATTTCCGCGCCGAGGAACGCCGCCAGCGAGAACATCGGCCCCGGCACCGCCTGCGCCGCGCCGTAGCCGGCCAGGAAGCTGTCCGCGGGCAGCCAGCCGGGCGCCACCAGCGACTGCTGCAGCAGCGGCAGCACCACGTGGCCACCGCCGAAGACCAGCGCACCGGCGCGATAGAACGCCGCCGCCGCCCCGGCCAGCGAGGGCGTGGCGCTGGCCGGCAGCAGCAGCGCGGCCAGCAGCCCCAGCAGGAACAGCGTCAGGCAGACGGCCGCGATCCGCCGGCCACCGCCGAACGGGAACAGCGCCGCCGCCGGCGCCGCAGCCTGCCGGCACCACCACGATCCCAGCACTGCGCCCAGCGCGATCGCCGCCAGCTGCAGCCACGCATTGCCGCTGGCCAGCACCAGCGCTGCCGCGCCGGCCGCGACCAGCAGTCGCGGCAGGTCCGGCGCCAGTTGCCGCGCCATGCCCAGCAACCCGTGCGCCACCACCGCCACCGCCACCAGTTTCAACCCGTGCAGTGCCGCCGCGCCCGCGCCCAGCCGCGGCGCCAGCGCGGCGAACCCCAGCATCAGCAGCGCCGACGGCAGGGTGAACCCGGCGAATGCCGCCAGCGCGCCGCGCCAGCCGGCGCGCGCCAGGCCGATGCCAAACCCCATCTGGCTGCTAGCCGGCCCGGGCAGGAACTGGCAGACCGCCAGCAGCTGGGCGAAGTGGGCATCGTCCAGCCAGCCGCGGCGACGCACGAAGGCCTCGCGCATGTAGCCGATGTGGGCGATGGGGCCACCGAACGCGGTCAGCCCCAGCCGCAGGAAGGCGACGAACACCTCGCCAGCGTTGCCGGGCGGATTCGATCGGGTTGGCGGGGCGGCAGTAGGCATCAAGGCAGGGAGGGCGCGGCGGTTCGGCGGCGGCCACGATACCCGGCGGATGTTGCGTTTGCCGCGACCCTCAGGCCCCGGCCGCCTGCGGCACGGCCATGCCCTTGCCGTAGATCCCGGAACGGTCGAAGCAGCAGATCCGCCGCTTGCCCGCTGCCAGCATGTCGCAGGCATTGCCGATCCGGCGTTCGCGGGTTTCGGCCTGTTTGGCGGTGCCCAGCCACTGGATGAAATCGCGGCGCGCGGCCGGGGTCAGGGTTTTCCATTGCGCCAGCGCCTCCGGCGCGTCCGCCAGCGCGCTGCGCAGATCGGCCGGCACCCGCGGCTCCGGCGCCTTCTCCGTGGGAGCCAACGACAGCGCCACGCTGTCGCCCACCGCCACGCCGGCGGCTTCATGCAGCGCGCGCGGCAGCTTCAGCCAGTGGCCGCCTTCGCCATCCGGTTCCAAGGTCGCGGTGAAGGCCTGGCCTTCCAGCGTGCCGTCCACCGCCACCATCCCGCGCGACGGCAGCAAGTCGCTGGCGGCCTGCGGCAGGCGCAGGAACCGCCAGCTCGCGTTCCTCGGCTTGGCCGGGCGCAGCAGCGTGGCCTTGCAGCGGATGGCGAAGCCGGGCGCGGGCATCGCCGTCAGCCTTGTGCCACGCGCGCGGCCACCGCATCGGCGTGCAGCGCCTCGTTCAGCTCGTCCACCACGATCGCCCAGTCGGCGTCCTCCCGCCATTCCTCGCGGATGAACTGGCGCTGGCCGTCGTTCCAGAACGGCGCCTCGGAGATCAGCAGGGCTTCCGGCAGCTGGTGCTCGCGGATGAAGCGGGCGATGTCGTCCTTGCCCGCGGGCAGGCCCAGCTGCAGGAACAGGTTGGTCATGCAGGATTCGGTGGTGTCCATCGAGCGACTCCTTGCGCTGCGGATGTGTGGGCAAAGTGTGGCCGTAAGCATGTAAACGCCGGATCGACAGGCACGTGCGCGGGCGCGCCTACACCTGCACCGTCTTCCAGCGCCCACGGCTGAACAGCCACAGGGTGAACAGACCCACCGCCGTCTCGGAGACGAACACCGCCCAGAACACGCCTGAATGCCCCAGCTGCAGGTGCAGCGCCAGCAGCCAGGCCAGCGGGATCTGGATCAGCCAGAAGAACACCACGTTGATCCAAGTGGGCGTGGCGGTGTCGCCGGCGCCGTTGAAGGCCTGGACGCTGACCATCCACCAGCCGTACACGAACAGCGAGTACGACAGGATGCGCAGCCACTCGCCGCCGATGTCCACCACCTGTGCATCGCTGCTGAAGAAGCCGACCAGCTCGCGCGGGAGCAGGAAGAACAGCAGCGCGATGCACAGCAGGTAGCCCATGTTGTAGCGGCCGATCTGCCATACCGACGCCTCGGCGCGCTCCGGCTGCCGCGCACCGAGGTTCTGTCCCACCAGCGTGGCGGCGGCGTTGGACATGCCCCAGGCCGGCATCATGGTGAACATCATCACCCGGATGGCAATCGTGGCGCCGGCCACCGCCTCGCTGCCGATGCTGGCGAGGATGCGCATCAGGAAGATCCACGAGGTCATCGATACGAGCATCTGGCCCACGCCGCCCAGCGAGGTGCGCACGATCTGCCAGACCACGCCGGCGCGCCACGCCAGCTGCGCCGCCTGCAGGCGGATGTGCTTGCCGCCATGGAACAGGATCCACAGCTGCAGCAGCACGCCCGTGCCGCGTCCGATGGTGGTGGCGATGGCTGCGCCCTCCACGCCGAACGCAGGCACCGGGCCCCAGCCGAAGATCAGCAGCGGGTCCAGCAGGATGTTCAGCCCGTTCGCCACCCACAGCACGCGCATGGCGATGGCGGCGTCGCCGGCGCCGCGGAAGATCGCGTTGATCACGAACAGCAGCAGGATCACCACGTTGCCGCCCAGCATCCACTGCATGTAGCCCACGCCGTGCTGCAGCGTCCACGCGTCCGCGCCCATCAGCGCCAGCAGCTCGCGCGCCCACACGATGCCGGCGATGGCGAACGGCACCGACGCCAGCACCGCGACCCACAGGGCCTGCGCGGCGGTGACCGAGGCTTCCTCCGAGGCGCCCTCGCCCACCCGCCGCGCCACCAGCGCGGTGATGCCCATCGCCAGGCCCATCGCGATGGAATACAGCAGGAACAGGTAGCTCTCGGTCAGGCCCACGGTGGCCACCGCCGACGGCCCCAGCTTCGCCACGAAGAAGATGTCCACCACCGCGAAGGTGGATTCCAGCACCAGCTCCAGCACCATCGGCACCGCCAGCAGGAACACCGCGCGCCGCAGCGGAATGCGCGTGTAGTCCGCGCTGGTGCCGCGGATGGCATCGCGCAGGCCGGCCCAGAGCGAGTCGGGCGGCGCGTCGGCGGGGCTGTCGGGCGAAGGCGTGGGCTGCATGGCGGGCTCCCGTGGTGTGGCGATCCTACCTGCGACGGATGACGGGGCGCGCAATCGACAGCGGGCCGCCCAGCATCGCCTTGCCGCGGCGTCGACGCGGTCCGCGCGAGCATGGGCCGCTCCCCACCGTTCCGGAGAGCGCCATGCATCCGTACCGCAACTTCCTGCTGATGATCTCCACCGGTTCGGCACTGATGTTCGGGCTGATGTACCTCAATAGCTACCAGCCCTCGCACGTGTGGTTCAGCCAGACCCGCCTGTTCATGACCTGCATCATGGCCGGCGCGATGGCGCTGGTGATGTTCGCCTTCATGCGCCACATGTACCGGGACCGCCGCGCCAACCTCGCCATCGTGGTCGGCAGCATCGCGCTGTTGGGGCTGGGGCTGGCGCTGGTACGCAGCCAGGCAACCGTGGGCGACGTGGCGTGGATGAAGGCGATGATCCCCCATCATTCCATCGCCGTGCTGACCAGCGAACGTGCCCGCCTGCGCGACCCGCGCGTGCGTCGGCTGGCGGACGACATCATCCGTACCCAGCAGCGCGAGATCGCGCAGATGGAGGCGCTGATCGCGGAACTCGACCACCAGCGCGAGTGATCCACGCGTGGTGCGCGCAGCGGCGCTGAACCCTCGCCCCCGGGACCCGGCAGCGGGCTGGCCGTATCATGGCTGCGCTTCCACCCACACAAGACTCCGCGCGATGGCCAAGGCAAATCCCCTGCAGGAACAGCTGCTCAAGGCAGGGCTGGTGAAGAAATCCAAGGTGGCCGCGGTGGCGCGCGAGCAACACGTGGCCAAGCACGCCAAGGCGCAGGCCGCGCCCAGCGAGGCCACGCTGGAAGCCGAGCGCGCGCGCGCCGAAAAGGCGGAGCGCGACCGCGCGCTGGAACGCGAGCGCAAGGCGCAGGCGCAGGTGGCCGAGCTGCGCGCGCAGGCGCGGCAGATCATCCAGGACCGCAAGCTGGCCGGGGCCGGCGACATCGAATACCGCTTCACCGTCGATGCCGCCATCCGCACCGTCCTGGTCAACGACGACCAGCGCAGGAAGCTGGCCGCAGGCACGCTGGTGATCGTCCGCGTGGGCGAGGGCTTCGCCCTGCTGCCGCGCGCCGCCGCCGACAAGGTGCGCGAACGCGATGCCGGCATGATCGTGCTGGACCACGGCCTGTCCGCGGACGCCCAACCCGCCGCCGCCAGCTCCGAGGACGATGCCTACTACGCGCAGTTCCAGGTGCCGGACGACCTGGTCTGGTAGTTCGCCGCGGCACACCGCCGCCTGTGGGGGCCGACGCGCGCGGCCCTTACAGCTGCGAGCGCAGCGGCCGGATGAATTTCTCCACCAGCTTTTCCTTCAGCGGCCGGCGGGCCCATATCTCGTGGGTGTAGCGGACGGTGTGCTTCAGGTCGTCCTCGAACACTTCGGTCATGCGCGCGGCGAAGCCGGCGTCGTAGACGTTGAGGCTGGCCTCGTCGTTGAGGCGGAAGCTGCGCACGTCGAAATTGGTGGAACCCACCGACACCATCAACCCGTCCACGATCAGCAGCTTGTTGTGCATCATCGTGGGCTGGTATTCGTGGATCTCCACGCCCGCCTGCAGCAAGTCGCCCCACTGCGCGCGCGAGGCCAGCCGCACGGTGTCGGAGTCGATGAACTTGCCCGGAACCACCACCCGCACGCGCACGCCGCGCTGCCGCGCCGCCAGCAGCGCCTTCATGATCAGCGGGTCAGGTACGAAGTAGGCGGCCTGCAGGTCGATGCTGCGCTCCGCCGCCGCGATCGACATCAGGTACATCAGGTGCATGGATTCGCTGCCGCCGGCGGGCGAGGCCACGAACACGTGCGCATCGGTGTCGCCCACCCGCTGCAGCGGCGGGAAATAGGCCTCGTCGTTCAGCACCACGCCGGTGGTCTTGATCCAGTTGTCGTTGAACGCCGCCTGCATCTGCGCCACCACCGGGCCCTCGATGCGGAAATGCAGGTCCCGCCAGTGCTTCGGATCCTGCGCGTGGCCGGACCACAGGTCGGCGATGCCCACCCCGCCGGTGAACCCGATCCTGCCGTCCACCACCAGCAGCTTGCGGTGGGTGCGGTTGTTGAGGCGGGTGATGTTGTACCAGTGCAGCGGGCGGTACTGGTGCAGCTCCACCCCGGCATCGCGCATGGTCTGGATCAGCGCATCCTCCATCTTGATGCTGCCGGCCCAGTCCACCATCACCTTCACCGCCACGCCGCTGCGGGCGCGCTCCGACAGCGCCTCGGCGAACTGGCGGCCCACCTCGCCCGACCAGTAGATGTAGGTTTCCAGGGTGATGGTGTGCTGCGCGGCGCGGATGGCCGCCAGCATCGCCGGGAAGATCTCGTCGCCGTTCTGCAGGTCGTCGACGTGGTTGCCCGGGACGATGCCCGGCCCCAGCATCACCCCCATCTCGCGGCGGAACTGCGGGTCGGCCACCGCATAGCGGTGTTCCAGCTTGCGTTCCAGCGCCTTCTCCGGGGTCTTGAAGTTGGCGGCCAGGACGATCGCCAGCGCGGTCAGCAACACGGTGGTGATGACGGCCCAGATCATGGACTTGCGGCTCCAGCGTCGTGGCATTGGCTCGATTCGCTTTGCACGAATGCGGCGCACAGCATCGCGGGGCCCGGTTCAGGATCGTGTGAACGCCACCCTGGCCAGTCTTCGGTCGCCGGCTACGCCCCGCGCCGGGCCTTGTGGATCGAGTTCAAAAAACGCTTGAGCGGCGCGCCTGTTTCCTGCGCGATGCACGATTGGGTGAACTTGACCCGTTGCTTGCCGTTTGTGCGCTCAGGAGAATTCGCTGATCAGCACCACCAGTGCGAACCATGTGCATCCCGTGCGTGTCACGGGATGGATGCGCCCGATCTGTTTCCGGTCGTAAAGCCACAGGGACAGGAAGAAGCAGGCTCTTGGCCTGAACGGCTGGATCACAAGACAGTTGCTGAGTTAAGCCGCGCCGCGAAGCGGCGTCGGCTTGAACGAATTGTTAGGCATAACTCCATGAAATTAGGAGAGCTAAAGGGGTGAGCATAAATAGCGCTACTATCCCTAAACAGCCCGATGACTTCGTAGGAGGCGCAGCATCATTTTTTGTTTCTAACTCATGAGCAAGTGCAATATTTGTTTGTGAGTAGAAGATCCTGATGATTTCATCCGTTTCTTCTTCGTTCGGAGGATCCTTTGAAAGGATTCTCAGAAATGCGTGAAATTGGTTCTCAAGTTCTTTGGTGCCATCGCCGCCACTCATAGTTGTTGCGGCAATTTTCTTTGCGGCATCTTTTGAGATGTCATGAGTCCTTCGGACTAGCTCAAGCCACTTCGGTGTGAGCATTGGGGCGCGATCGGGGCGATGGATTTCTGATCCATCCTCGATCTGTTCCGGGGAAATTCGTTGGATCCTTATTGAGGATCCGGGATTGCTATGGTTTTTCAGATCAGTTAGCAACCAGCTTGTATATGTCTTGTACAGCGCCGTGTATTCCTTGTCGGATAGAGAAGGTTGCCAGATCGCTTGGAATTCGTTTAGAAGTCTTAGATTTATTTCTTCAGACAGCCCAGGATCTGTCGCAGAATCAATCAAAGCACTGGCATGCGCTCCCGCGAGCCGGCTAAGTTCATCGTCTGTGATCGGCGAAGTGGTCATTGCGATTGCCTGTTGTTATGCCTAACCAATAAATAGTTTCCGATTTCGAAGCGTAACAACCTAAATCTGCTTAGTTTCGAAGCCTATCCCAACCCCAACCTCCACCCCAACCCCGACACCCGTCCCGCATGCCTTGCCAGCGCCGCGGCAATCACCTCCGCGCTCCCTGCGATATGCAACGCGGTCCGGGCGCGGGTCAGGCCGGTGTAGAGCAGTTCGCGGCTGAGCACGCGGGCATCGGCGCGGGGCAGCTGCAGCCAGACTTCGTCGAATTCGCTGCCCTGTGCCTTGTGCACGGTCATGGCGAAGGCGGATTCGTGCGCGGGCAGCGCGGCGGGGTGGAAGGCGCGGACGCCTTCGCTGCCGCCGGGGAACCAGGCCAGCAGCGCGCCGCTGGCGTCCGGCAGGCAGACGCCCACATCGCCGTTGAACAGGCCGTGGCGGTAGCTGTTTTCGGTGATGAGCAGCAGGCGGCCGGGGAACCATGCGGGCGGGCTGCCGATGCGGCGGCCGGAGAGCTGGGCTTCGATGCGGGCGTTGAGGCCGCGCGCGCCCTGCGGGCCGTCGCGCAGGGCGGTGAGCAGGCGCAGGCGGTTGGCCCCGGCCAGCGCGGCGGCGGGATCGGCAGCGTGGGCCAGGCCGCGGAAATGCGCCAGCAGGTCGAAGCCGCGCGCGGCCAGCGGGTCGTCGGTGCTGTCGTGGAAATGGACGTTGGCGAGGCTCCCGCCACGCAGCAGTGCGAGCGTGTCGTCGGCATCGCCGCGGCGCACGGCATCGGCCAGCGGCGCGAGCGTCAGGCTGTCGCTCTGGCGCCAGCCGCGGGTGAGGTGGATGCGGTGGCCGTGCAGGGCGGATGGCGCCGACGTTGAGGAAGGGAACAGCGGCAGCGTTGCCTGCGGTTCTGCAGCTTCTACCGCGGGCGGGATGTTGTCGGCCGCCGAGGCCACGGCGGCCGCACCGAGCAGCGGCGCCAGCGCGGCGGCATCGTCCGCGCCCAGCGCATCGCCGGCGCCCGCGGCGCGCAGGATGCCGGCCAGCACGTCGCCGGCTTCCACCGAGGGCAGCTGGTCGGGATCGCCCAACAGGATCAATTGGGTCGGCGCCTGCTGCGTCCCATCCGCCACCGCTTCGGCGAGTTTGCACATCAGTGGCAGGTCCACCATCGAGGCCTCGTCCACCACCACGATGTCGAACGGCAGCGGGTTGTCCGCGTGATGGCGGAAGCGCGGCGCGTCGGGGATCACGCCGAGCAGGCGGTGCAGGGTGCTGGCTTCGCCCGGCAGCGCGGCCAGGGCCTCGTCGATGCCCAGCGCTGCCATCTGCCCCACCGCGCGGCGCAGGCTTTCGGCCATGCGGTCGGCGGCGCGGCCGGTGGGCGCGGCCAGGGCGATGCGCGGCGGCGGGTGGCCGGCCTGCAGCGCCTGCGCGATGCGCAGCGCCAGCAGGCGGGCAATGGTGGTGGTCTTGCCGGTGCCGGGGCCGCCGGTGACCAGCAGCAGGTTGCGACGCAGCGCCAGCGCGGCGGCGCGGGCCTGGGCGTCGCCGCTGGCGGCGTCGGGGAAGAGCTGCGCGAACAGCGGCGCCAACGGTTCGATGCCTGTCTCCGGCACCGTAGCGGCGGCAATCGCACGCAGGCGCAGCGCCAGCCGGCGCTCGTATTCGCGGTAGCGGCGCAGGTAGAGCAGGCCGTGTTCGAACACCAGCGGCGCGGCGGCGGCCTGCGCATCGGCCGCCTCGGGCGTGGCCACGAACGGCGACGCCGCCAAGACCTGCGCCCAAGCGTCTGCATCCGGCCACGCCAGGTCGGCATCCACCAGCAGGCGCGGCTGCGCGGGGTCGAAGCCGGCATGGCCCTGTGCCACCGCCAGCGAGGCGAGTGCCGCGGCGGCCAGCACGCTGTCCGGGGTGTCCGCATCGAGCCGGCGCAGGGTATTCGCCAGTGCATCGTCCAGCGGGCGCAGCGCACCGATGCGGTTGAGTTCGCGCAGCAGGCTCATGCGGCCACTCCTTCGGCGTGGCCGAACAGGGCATCCAGCGCATGCACCAGTTCGGGCGGGAAGCGCTGCGCGTGGATGCCGGGCGACGCCGCGCTGCCGGCATCGAGGCCGCGACAGAACAGGTAGCGGATGCCGCCGAAGTCGCGCGCGTAGTCGTAGCCCGCCCCCAGCCGGAAACGCAGCCAGCGATGCAGCGCCAGCGTGTAGATCAGCGCCTGCAGGTCGTATTCGCTGTGCGCCATCGCGTGCTGCAGCCCCGCGTCGTCGTAGCCGGGCAGGCGGTTGGACTTGTAGTCCAGCACGTACCACTTGCCGCCGTGCCGGTAGGTCAGGTCGATCAGGCCGGTCATCAGGCCTTCCAGCCGCTGCCGCGCGCCGAAGCGGTCGCGCTCGCGGACGATACCGTGCGCGTGCAGCAGCGCCAGCAGCGCTTCCACCTGCACGGGTTGCAGGGCGAACTGGAACTCGATCTCGGGGCGCCGTTCGCTGGCCGGCACGTCGCACAGGCGGGTGCCTTCCGGCAGCGCCACGGTGAGCGTGTGGCCGATGAGCTGGGTGGTCAGCGCGATGCCGTCGTCCAGCGCGTCCTCGCCGTAGCCTTCGCCGCGCAGCGCCGTAGCGATGACGTGGGCTTCGTCCGCCGGCGCCGGCTCGCCCGGATGCCAGTCGCCCCAGGTGGCGAAGTCGGTGTGTTCCAGCGCCGAGTGCAGGGCCACGCCGTAGCGGTTGCCGGCGAAGCGCGGGTCGAACGCTTCGACAGGTGCGGTGTCGTCCGCGTTCTCCGGTTCGTCGTGGCCGCCGGGCGCCGGCAGGGTGGCGGCGCTGGCGGTGTCGCCGCCGGCCTCGGCGCGGGCCAGCTGACTGAAGCTGTACACCCACCAGTCGTTGTGCAGCGCGCGCGTTGCCTCGCGCGCGGGCGGCACCGCGGCATCGGACGCCGGCGGCAGGCGCGGCAGATCGGTGGGCAGCGGCGCGGCATCGAACACGATGCCGGCCTGCTGCAGCGCATCCGCATCGCCCAGCAGCTTTGCCAGCGCGGTCCTGTCGGCGGCGAAGAAATCGCCACTGGCGATCCACAGCGCGTGCTCGGCGCGGGTCAGGCCGACGTAGAGCAGGCGCGCGTCCTCGGCGCGCTGCTCGGCCTTCCATGTGGTGCTGGCGCCGGTCCAGTCCGCTTCCGGCAGGGTCTCGAACTTCCAGTGCAGGCGGCGCGCGCCTTCCAGATGCACGCTGCAATGGCGGTTCGGCGATTTTTCGTTGCTGCCGATGCCGACGAAGGGCAGGAATACCAGCGGGTATTCCAATCCCTTGCTCTTGTGCAGGGTGACGATCTGCACGCGGCGCGCGTCGGATTCCAGCCGCAGCAGCTGTGCTTCGTCATTCGCATCGGCGCCGGCAATCGCGCGGCCCAGCCAGTCCACCAGCCCGTGCAGGCCCAACGCCTGCCGCTGCGCTTCCTGCAGCAGTTCGGCCAGCTGCAGGTAGTTGCTGATCCGGCGTTCGCCGTCGACCAGCGCCAGCAGGCGCTCGCCGTGCGCCGCGCACAGGTCGCCCACCAGCGCCAGCGGGCCGCCGCCGCGCAGGCGCTCGCGCCAGCGCTGGGCCTCAAGCTGCCAGCGGCGGTGGGTGTTCCCGTCGCGTTCCAGCGCGTCGATGGCAAGTGCGTCCAGTCCCAGCAGCACCGTCCCCAGCGCGGTGCGCAGGCGGCCATCGTCGGCGCCATGCAGCAGCGCCAGCAGCAGCGCGTGCAGCTCGCGCGCCTCGCCGGTGGCAAACAGGCTCAGCTTGCCGGCTGCGACCGCGGGAATGCCCAGCTGGGCCAGTGCCTGCTGGATCATCAACGCCTCCCGGTGCGAACGCACCAGCACGGCGATGTCGCCGGGCTGCACCGGCCTGCCCTCGATCAGCGCGCGCCCGGCACGGGCGTCGGTGAGCACGCCGTGGATGGCGGCGGTGCAGGCGCGGGTGGCAAACGCGCGCGCTTCGCCGGCGTTCCAGCGGGTCTTCGGCTTGCCCTTGGCGTCGAGCCCGCTGGGCGGTGCTGCCTGCCAGACCGTCAGCGCGGGTGCGGGTTCGCCATCGCGCTGGAAGTCCGCATCCGCGTGCTTGCCGCCGGCTTCGACTTCGAAGAAGCGGATGCGCGGATCGACGAATGCATCTTCGCCCGCCTGTTGGTACAGCGCGGCAATCGCGGTGAGCAGCGCTGGCCGCGAGCGGAAGTTGTGCGCCAGCGCGGGCGCGTGGTCGGCAACGGCGGCGGCCTCCAGATAGGTATGCACGTCGCCGCCGCGGAAGCCGTAGATCGCCTGCTTGGGATCGCCGATCAGGAACAGCGCGGGCTCGCTGCTGCCGCTGCCGAACACGCGCTCGAAGATCCGCCACTGGCGCGTGTCGGTGTCCTGGAACTCGTCCACCAGCGCCACCGCGTACTGCGTACGCAGGCGTGCGGCGAGGGCGTCGCCGTGCGGGCCTTCCAGCGCATCGGCCACGCCGTCGATCAGGTCGTCGTAGCCCTGCACGCGGCGCTCGCGCTTGCGCGCGGCCATGCGGGTGCGGGCGTCCTCGCGCAGGCGATGCAGCAGGGCGGCGCGACGCAGCGCGCGGTATTCGACCTGCGCACGCAGGGCGTCCAGGTACGGCGTGATCAGCCCGCACAGCGGCGAGGCCGGCACCTGCGCATCCTTGCCCTTGTTGGCTTTGCCGCGCAGTGCCTCCGGCGCGAAGCGTTCGATGCGCGCATCCGGCGGCACTGAGAAGTCCCCGCCATCGCACCAGTTCCGCCACGCCGGCCACAGCGCTTCGATCCAATCCAGCTTGTAGCTCTGGCCGTTGAGTACCTTGTTCGACAGCGCGGCGCGCAGCGCATCGAGGAAGTCGTCGCCGTGCGCACGGAACCCGTCTGCCAATGCCTGCCCGCTGGCCTGCACGCGCGGTTGCGGGTCCGCCGGCAGCGGCGCATCGGGCGGCAGCAGCACCTGCCCGCCCAGCAGCGCCGGCAGATCCTTCGCCAGCTCCTCGTAGCCGCCCTTCCACAGTGCGGCCAGATCGTCCGCGCCCTCGGGCGTCTGCGCGTGCTGGCGCCACAGGTCGGCGGCGATCTCCTTGCGCAGCTCGGCATCGTTGGCCAGCAGCTCCGGCGCATCGAAGCCCTGGCCGGCTTCCAGCGCGTGTTCGCGCAGCACCCGCGCGCAGAAGCCGTGGATGGTGAAGATCGCGGCCAGGTCGATTTCCACCGCGGCTTGGCGCAGGCGCCGGCGCAGCGCGGTGTCGCTTTCGCCGCTGGCGGCGTGATGGCGCTGCAGCAGTGCGCGGGTGAGTGCGGCTTCCGCGCTTTCGTCTTCGGCCGGCGCCGCGTCCACCAGTGCCAGCGCCAGCTGCAGGCGTTCGCGGATGCGCTTGCGCAGCTCCTGCGTGGCCGCTTCAGTGAAGGTGACGGCGAGCACGTGGCCGATGCGCAGGCCGCGCTCCACCACCAGCCGGGTCACCAGCGTGGCCAGCGTGTAGGTCTTGCCGGTGCCGGCGCTGGCCTCGACCAGGCGCACGCCGTCCAGCGGCAGGTCCAGGTACGGATCGGGCGCGGGCTGGCTCATGCCGCGTCCTCCGCGTCGTCGTCCGGCAGCGCCACGTCGTCGATGTCGATGGACGCGGGCAGGCCGCAGGTGGCGGCGCCGAACACGATCCCGGTCACCCGCGCGAAGTCGCGCAGCGCCGCGGCACTGTCGAACGGGTCGCGCCCGCGCAGCGCCAGCCGCAGCGCCTCGGCGCTGCCTTCGGCCCAGCCGCCGTTGCCGTTGCCGCGCCATTTCTTTGCGGCGTTGCCGATGCCGGCGCTGATGGTCTTCGCGGAGAACAGTTCCCAGCCGCTGTACGGCGCGAATGGCAGCGGCTGCTGCAGGCCCTCGCGACGCAGCGCCAGCAGCGCGCCCAGCGCCTCGATCGCGTCGTCGCGTGACAGCGCATTGCGGGTGTACGGGCCGATGTCGCCCTCGATGTCGTGGAACTCCACGAACGGCAGCTCGACGCCGGCCGCACGTGCCAGCAGCCAGTCCAGGCCGTTGCGCAGCATCGACGGGCCGTTCGGCGCGCCGAAGCGCAGCCGGGCGATGCCCTGCGGCCAAGCTTCGGCGATGCGGCCATGCAGGCGCAGGCCGTCGATCTCCACCTCCAGCGGCAGCGTGTCTGCCGCCGTCGCGCCGCGCCACTGCGCGTACGGCGCCACGTAGGGCGTGACCTCGCCGGCGATCTCCGCCAGCGCGCGCCGGCCCGGCGGTCCGGAGGGCAGCAGCCCGCGCGCGCGCAGCGGCGCCTGCATCGCATCCAGATCGTCGCCGGCCAGCAGGCGTGCGAACACCGCGCGCTGCAGCAGGCTGCGGGCCAGTCCGCGACCAGGCGTCTGCAAGGGTTCGATGTCCTCGCCGCCGTCTTCCGCTTCCGGCAGGCGCAACTGCAGGCGCTGGCGCAGGAACTGTTCCGCCGGCGCCAGCAGGAAGCGGCGCAATGCGTCGAGCGACAGTTCGTTCTCGTCGGGCAGCGGTGCCAGCGCCGCATCCATCCGCATCCACGGCGCCAGCGCAGTGCGCGCGCCGGACAGGCGGCCGGCGGCCGGGTGCCAGTGGCGGCGATAGCTGAAGCGGCGCGGGTCCTGCGCGCCGCCGTCATCGGCAGCGCCGAACGCGGCCGGCGAGAACGGCTGCAGCGGGTGCCGCAGCACCAGCTGTTTCGCGGCGGCAGCGGCATCGACATGCTGCGCCGCGGCCGCGGCCAGCAGTTCGGTCACCAGCACCGACGGTTCGCGCGCGCTGCCGTCGCGCGCATCCGCGCCCAGCCAGCTGAGATAGAACACGTCCTGCGCCGAGGCGAACAGCTGCAGGAACAGGAAGCGGTCGTCCTCGCGGGTCGAGCGGTCGCCGTGGCGGCGGCGTTCGCTGCCGAGCTCGGCGGTGAGGCGGTTGAGCCCGGCGGCGGGGTCTCGGCGCGGGAAGTCGCCGTCGTTCATCCCCAGCAGGCAGATCACCCGGAACGGCAGCAGCCGCATCGGCACCATCCGCGCGAAGCTGACCCCACCGGTGAGCAGCGGCGCGCGGGTGTCGGCCTCGCCCAGCACGGCGGCGAAATGCGCGCGCACCGGTTCGGCCGGCACCGGCGCGTCGAAGCCGGCCTGTCCGGCCTGCGTGGCGAAGGCATCGATGAGCTTGCGCAGCCGCTCCAGCGCGCGCTGCGCGCCGCTGTCCGCCGGCGGCTTGGGCAGCAGTGCATCCAGCAGCTTCAGCAGGCGCTCGCGCCACTGTGCCGGCGGCACGGCCTCGTCCAGCGCGCGCGCATGCCGCGCCAGCACGCGCAGCAGCCGCAGCAGCCGGTCCAGCGCCTCCAGCGCACTGCCCTCCAGTTCGCTCCACGGCGCGACCCCGGCGATGTCGTCGTCGGCGCCGCTGGCATGGCCCAGCAGCAGCCGGTCCAGCGCGAACTGCCACGTGTAGGCATCGTCGGCCGGTGCGCCCTGGAGCGCGCGATGGCCGGCATCGATGCCCCAGCGCGCGCCGGCCTGGCCCAGCCAGCCGCGCAGGCGTTCGAAATCATCGGCGTCCAGGCCGTTGGCCTCGGCCAGCACCGGCGTAGCCAGCAGGTCGAGGATTTCCTCCAGCCCGAAGCGCGACACCGGCAGCGCCAGCAGGCGCAGGAACAGGTCGGCCAGTGGCTCGTCGGCCAGCGGGCTGGCGTCGGCCAGTGCGTACGGAATTGCCTGTCCAACAGCCTGGTCGCGCTGGCCGTGGCCACCGAACACCGCGTCCAGATAGGGCACGTACGGGTCGATGTCCGGCGCCAGCACCGCGATGTCGCGCGGCTGCAGCGGTGGGTCGAAGCGGGGGTCTTCCAGCAGGCCGCGCAGGCGGTCGTGCAGCACCTGCAGTTCGCGCAGCCGGGTGTGGCTGGCGTGGCACTGCAGGCTGGGATCGTCGAGGTCGACCGCTTCACGCAGCGGCGCCCCCGGGGTGGCGCGGCGGTGGAACAGATCGGCCTGCAGGCGCTGCAGCAGGCCGGCGTTGGCGCTTTCGGCCGGGTCGGCATAGGCGCCGATCTCGCCGCTGGGATGCACCACCTCGTAGCTGCCCAGCAGCGCCATGAAATCGCGGCCGGCCGCGCCCCAGTCGCGCAGCAGCGGGTTGTCGGCGGTATCGCCGGCGAACGGTTCCTCGCCCGCCCGCAGGCGTGCGCCCAGCGTCTGCAGGTCGCCCCAGTAGGCGCGACTGGGCGTGGGCAGGTAGAAGTGCAGGGTGCCGACGCGCGCCTGCGTGGCCAGCACCCGCAGCACGTCCGGCGAGATGTTGAGGGTGGCGAAGGCGAACAGCCGCGACGGCAGGCCAGCGGGTTTGGCGTCGCCGTCGGCGAAACGGGCGAGGTAGTCCTGGATGCGCCGCGCGCGGTGGCCGCGGCCGCCCGCCACCGCGCGCCACAGGATCGCCTGCGGGTCGTCGCGGTCGGCGCCATCGTCCCAGCGCAGCAGCCAGTCGCGGCGCCAGGCCTGGTATTTCTCGAACACCCCAGCCAGCTCCCCGGCCAGCGACCACGGCTTCAGCGGATCGGCATCGCCCAGCCAGCCCGCGATCTGCGCCAAGGCCGGCTTCGACAGCAGCGACGGATCGGTCAGCGCGGCGTACAGCCGCCAGTGCAGGCCGGCGGCGTCGAGGTCGTCGCCGGCCTTGCCGAGGTTGGCGTCCAGCGCGCGGGTGACGAATTCGCCGGGGGTGAGGAATTCGAGGTTGGCGGCGACCCCGTGCCGCTGCGCCAGGGTGGCCTGCAGCCAGCGCCGCATCGCCACCTGCGGGATCAGCACGGTGTCCGGCGCCAGCAGCGGCTGGCCGGCGGCAGGCGAGCGCAGTTCATCGGCCAGCAGCGCGGCCAGCACGTCCAGTGCGTTGGAGTGGTAGAGGCGGAAGTCGGAGGCGGTGCCGGACATGCAGCCATGATGCCGGAGCCCCATCTCATGCAGTGAGCCGCACGCGCCGGGACCGCGTCCGGCAGGACGCAGCATTCCAGCCCGGCAGCCGGATGGCGGTACACCGCGGTGTCGGGATGCGCGATAATTCCTGTACCCGCTGGTTCAGTCGCTTCGGCCCTGTTCAGCCATATCGCGGCAACCTGTGCGGCCTCGCGCTCGCGCGCGAAGCCATTCCGGCGTCCCCCATTCGGTTCCCCCCAGTCCATGTCCGACCCGTCCGCCATTGCCGTGCGCCTGTCGTCCGTTCGCCTTGATCGCGGCGGGCGCAGCATCCTGCACGGGCTGGACCTGGCCATCCCGCAGGGCAGCATGACCGCGGTGCTGGGCCCGTCCGGCACCGGCAAGTCCACCCTGCTGGCGGCGATCACCGGCGAACTGGTGCCGGCGGCCGGCCGCGTCGAGGTGTTCGGCAAGGAAGTCCCGCGCCAGCCGCGCGCGCTGCTGGAAATGCGCAAGGGCCTGGGCGTGCTGCTGCAGGGCAACGGCCTGCTGACCGACCTGACCGTAGCCGAGAACGTGGCGCTGCCGCTGCGTACCCATGCCCGCCTGCCGGAACCGGTGCTGCGCCGGCTGGTGGAGATGAAGCTGGACGCGGTGGGCCTGCGCGCCGCCGCCAACCTGTTCCCGCGCGAGCTGTCCGGCGGCATGGCCCGCCGTGCAGCGCTGGCGCGCGCGCTGGCGCTGGACCCGCCGCTGTTGCTCTGCGACGAACCGCTGACCGGGCTGGACCCGATCGCCAGCGGCGTGATCATGAGCCTGCTGCGGCGGCTCAACCAGACCCTGGGCCTGACCTGCATCGTGGTCAGCCATCACGTGAGCGAAACCCTGCCGGTCTGCGACCAGGCGGTGGTCATCGCCAATGGCACCGTGATGTTCGACGGCGCCCCCGATGCGCTGCAGGCCAGCACCGATCCGCTGCTGCGGCAGTTCCTGGACGGCGCGCCCGACGGCCCGATCGCGTTCGAAAGCGCGCCGCGGCAGGAGGCTGCCTGATGCCCGTGGTCGCCTCGATGCGTGCGCTCGGCCGTGCCGGGCTGTTCTCGCTTTCCGTGCTGCGCGCCTCGCGCCCGAGCGCAGATTTCTTGGCCGAGCTGGTCAAGGAGATCTACAAGGTCGGCGCGCGCTCGCTGCCGATCATCGCGGTGGGCGGCGCCTTCGTCGGCCTGGTGCTGACCCTGCAGGGCTACCGCACGCTGCAGACCTTTGGCGCCTCGGACGCGCTGTCCACCCTGCTGGGGCTGTCGCTGTACCGCGAACTCGGCCCCGTGCTGACCGCGCTGCTGTTCATCGGCCGCGCCGGCAGCTCGATCTCGGCCGAGCTGGGGCTGATGCGCGCCACCGACCAGATCAAGGCGCTGGAGCTGATGGCGATCGATCCGCTGGCCAAGGCGGTGGCGCCGCGCTTCTGGGCGGCGGTGCTGTGCGTGCCGCTGCTGACCGGTTTCTTCTGCTCGCTGGCGATTGCCGCCAGCTGGTTCGAGGCGGTGCGCATCCTCGGCCTCGACAACGGCACCTTCTGGTCGGCGCTGCAGAACAGCGTGGATGCGTGGGACGACTTCGGCGTGGCGCTGCTGAAGTCGGCCGTGTTCGGCGGCACCGCGGCGCTGGTGGCCTCGCATTCCGGCTTCCATGCCGAACCCACCATCGAGGGCACCTCGGTGGCCACCACCCGCGCGGTGGTCAACGCCTCGCTGCTGGTGCTGATGCTGAATTTCGTGATGTCCGCGCTGCTGTTCCAGTAATCCATTCCCATGCTTCCGCGCATTGCTGCGTGGAGGTTCAACGCAACACCGGGGCGTTGCTCATGCCCGGCAAGTTTGGACAGAGGTAGATCAATGGCAATCCGTGGCCCCAGGCTCGAATTCGCGGTCGGTGCGTTCCTGCTGCTGGCGCTGGCATCGCTGCTGGTGCTGGCGTTCGCCTCGACCAACCGCCAGTTCGGCGGCGGCGGCGACACCTATCCGCTGACCGCGCGCTTCTCCACCCTCGGCCAGCTGCGCCTGCAGGCGCCGGTGCGGATCGGCGGCGTGGCGGTGGGACGGGTGGCGAAAATCGACCTCGATCCCAAGCGTTTCGACGCGGTGGTGACGCTGGACATCGACCAGCGCTACCAGCTGCCCGCCGACACCTCCGCCGGCATCTTCACCAGCGGGCTGCTGGGCGAGAGCTACGTCGGCCTGCAGCCGGGCGGCGACCCGGAAAACCTCAAGTCCGGCGAGGAAATCGCCTATACGCAGCCGGCAGTGGATCTGATCCAGATGGTTGGCAAGTACATGTTCGGCGGCGGCAACGCATCCGCGCCGGCCGCTGCCAACGACAGCGCAACTCCCCCGTCCCCCACGGAAACCACCCCATGAAGTCCCTGATCCTGTCCCTGTCGATCGCCGTTGCGGCGCCACTGCTGGCGGTCACGCCGCTGGCTGCCCAGGCCCAGCAGGCCGCCACGAGTCCCGGCCAGCAGGTGGTCGCCACTGGCGGCCGCGTCCTCGCCACCCTGCAGCAGCGCCGCGCCGAGTTCCGCAAGAACCCGGCCGCCCTGCGCAGCTTCATCGACACCGAGCTGCGCGGCAGCTTCGACAGCATGTACGCCGCCCGGCTGGTGCTGGGCGCGCACGGCCGCGGTGCGAGCGAGGCCGACGTCAAGCTGTTCGCCGACGCCATGGTGGACAACCTGATGCAGCGCTACGGCACCGCCCTGCTCGACTTCGAGGGCAAGCCGCGGCTGCGCCTGAAGGGCGAGACCGCCCTGCCCGGCGGGCGCGGCGTGAAGGTGTCCACCGAGCTGCTGCGCGACAACGGTGCGCCGGTGCCGGTGGACTACCTGGTCCGCAACAACGGCGGCTGGAAGATCTTCGACGTGATGATCGAAGGCGTGTCCTATGTGCAGACCTTCCGCGGCCAGTTCGACAGCCCGCTGCGGCAGAAGGGCATCGCCCAGGTCGCCGCCGACCTGCGCAACGGCAGCCTCAAGACCGCTACCGCCGGCAATGGCAGCCGCTGAGGCGACCGTCGAGCGCGTGGGCACGCTGCTGCGCCTGCGCGGCCGGCTGGACCGTGCCAGCGTGGCCGCCGTGTGGCCGCAGGCGCTGGCCGCGCTGGACGGCGTGCAGGGACTCGACCTGCACGCGGTCGAGGCGCTGGACAGTGCCGGCCTGGCGCTGCTGGCGGAGCTTGCCGACCGCCTGCCGCCGCAGGCTCGGCGCATCGAAGGCCAGCCGCCCTGCTTGGCCGGCCTGTGCGCCGCCTACCGTATGAACGCGGACCTGATCCGCTCGGAAGGAACCGTATGAACCGCCTGCTTGCCGGCGCCACGCTCGGCCTGCTGCTGGCCACCGCCGGCTGCGCCACGCAGCCCGCGCCGCGCACCGCAGCGGAATCGCCGGCCGACACCATTGTCGAGGCGCCGGTCGCGGAGGCGCCAGGCGCCGAACCCGCGCCGCCGGCAGCCCCCGCCGCGACCACCGATCCGGCCGCGCCGCTGGCGGGCGATGCCGCGACGGCCGCCGTCGCCGCTGTCGAACCACCGGCCGAGGAGGGCGGCGACGAGGATTTCGCCGCCATCTACGGCGAGGATGCCAGCGGCGGTGCCAATGGCGACAGCTTCGCCGCGCTGGACCCGTGGGAGCCGATGAACCGCCGCGTGCACGCGTTCAACAGCGCCATCGACCAGGGCTTCATGCGCCCGCTGGCGCGCGGCTACGTGAGGGTCGTGCCTGCGCCGGTGCGCACCGGGGTCAGCAACTTCTTCGACAACCTCAGTGCCCCGCTGGCATTCGGCAACCTGCTGCTGCAGGGCCGCCCGCGCGAGTCGGTGGAAACGCTGGGGCGGTTCCTGGTGAATACCGTCGCTGGCCTCGGCGGGTTGTTCGACCCGGCCACCAAGGCGCTGAAAATGCACCGCCACGGCGCCGACTTCGGCCGCACGCTGGCGCGCTGGGGCTGGCGCGAGTCGCGCTACCTGGAGCTGCCCTTCCTCGGCCCGCGCACGTTGCGCGATGCGGTGGGTGCGTTCGGCGATACCTCGATGGCGCCGATGACCTATGTCGAGCACGACCGCACCCGGGTGTCGCTGGAGGCGCTGTGGCTGGTGGACGTGCGCTCCGCCCTGCTGTCGCTGGACGAACTGCGTGATGCCGCGCCGGATGAGTACGTGCTGACCCGCGATGCCTGGCTGGCGCGCCGCCGCTATCTGGTGGAGGCCGATCGCAGCGAGCGCGACGAAGGCAACGAATCGCTGCCCGCCTACCTGATGGAAGCCGAGCCCGCGCCGTCGCGTCCCTGAGCGGTGTGCGCCGTTACAGGTGGCGCAGCGTGTCGCGCAGCTGCGACAGGCAGCGCCGGCTGACCTCCAGCGGTGTCGCCACGTTGCGCAGCACGGCATGCACCTGGCCGTCTGGCGCGCGCTGCAACTCGACGATCTCGTCGCGGGCCACCAGGCAGTTGCGGTGGATGCGGATGAAGCGGGTGGGGAACTCCGCCTCCAGCGACTTCAGCGATTCCTCGATCAGGTCCTCGCCGCGGGCGTGGTGCACCACCACGTACTTCTCATCGGCCTGCAGGTAGCGGATGTCCTCGATCGCGATCAGCCGCAGGCTGCCGCGCAGGCGCGCGCACAGGTGACTGCGCGGCGGGCCCGCCGGTGCCCCGTCCTGCTGGCGCGAGCGCCCGGCGAGGAAGGTGCGCACCTTGTCCAGCGCCGCGGCCAGGCGTTCGCCGCGCACCGGCTTGACCAGGTAGTCCAGCGCCTGCGCTTCGAACGCCGACAGTGCATGCGCGTCGAACGCGGTACAGAACACGATGGCCGGCCGCGACTGCAGCGCACCCAGCCGGCGCGCGGTCTCCAACCCGTCGATACCGGGCATGGCGATGTCCAGCAACACCAGCTCCGGGGCCTCGGCGGCACAGGCCGCCAGCGCCGCCTCGCCATTGCCGGCCTCGCCGATCACCTGCACGCCCGGTTGCGCCTCCAGCAGCGCGCGCAGCCGCGCCCGTGCCAGCGGCTCGTCATCGACGATCAGCACGCGCAACGTGGTTGCGGTCATGGCGTGTCTCTCCCCGGCAGCGCCCGGCCCTGGCGGCGATGGTAGCCGCGGCGCGCGGCGCGCGTCACCTCAACCGGCGGCCAGGCGCGCGTCCATCCAGTCGGCCAGATCGGCGATCTCCTCGGCGCAGATCTGGTGCTGCATCGGATAACGATGCCACTGCGGTTCGAAGCCGAAGCCGCGCAGCGCCTGCATCCCGGCTTCGCCCGCGGCGACCGGCACCACCGGGTCGAAGCTGCCGTGGGCCATGAACAGCGGCTGCGCGGCGGCCTGCGGCTGCAGCCGCTGCTGCGCCAGCGCCAGCGGCATCGGCAGATAGGTGGACAGGGCGATCAGCCCGGCCAGCGGCTGTGCGCGCGCCAGTCCTGCCGCCAGGGTGATCGCGCCACCCTGCGAGAACCCGGCCAGCAGCAGCCGCTGCGGCGGAATGCCGCGTTGGGCTTCGCGCGCGATCAGCGCGTCCACCTGCGCTACTGATTCATCCACCCCTTGCAAGTCGGCGCGGTTGGCCAGGTCGAAGTCGCGGATGTCGTACCACGCACGCATCCGCGCGCCACCGTTGATGGTGACCGCGCGTACCGGCGCATGCGGGAACACGAAGCGCAGCGCCGGCCAGTCGCGGCGCACCAGCTCCGGCACGATCGGCGCGAAATCGTGGCCATCGGCGCCGAGGCCATGCAGCCACAGCACGCACCATCGCGGGTCCGGACCGGTTTCGTGTTCGACGGTGTCCAGCAGCATGCGCGGCTCCAGCAAAGGGGGGCCGCGCATTATGCCGGGGCTTCCTCAGTCGTCGGTCGCGGCCAGCAGCGACGCCGTGTCCAGCAAGCGCAGGCCGGGCTGCGCGCCAGCGCCGCGCGCAGCCAGTAGCCGTGTTCGGCGCCAACCAGCACCACGATGCGCTTGCCCGGGTGCTCCCGCGCGGCGCGCGCGATGGTGGCCAGGAACTCGCCGTTCCAGGCCTCCCAACCCGCCTGCTCGCCTTCGCCGATCAAAGCCACCTGCAGCGCGTGCTTGGCCTGCATCTGCGCGTCGGTGACGGCGTCGTTCACCCGGGCGGGCGAGGTCCAGTACAGGCGCAGGGTGTCGTACAACGCGCTGGTCTGCGCCTGGAACGCCTTCGATGCGGCGGGCTGCTGCTCGGCGAACACACGGCTGGCGGCAAGGTAGGGCTGCAGGATCTCCGCGTCGCGCGGCGAGGCCGGTTCCATCGGGTACACCCGGTAGCCGCGCGCATCGATCAACGGGTAGACCACCGTCGGGTACTCGACCTTGTTGGCCTCCGGTCCGCGTGCGGCGTAGCGGACCGGGCTGACCTCGATGCACAGCACGTCCGGCGCCAGCCGCTCGATGCTGCGCTTCAGCGCCGCGTCGTCGTAGGCGGGCACCTGCGCGTGCATCCGGTGCAGGGTGGCCAGCACCGCGACCTCGGCGGGCGCAGGTTCGCCGGCGTGGGCCAGCGGCAGGCAGCAGGACAGCAGCAGGGCGAACAGATGGCGCATCGCGAAGATCTCGGCGGGATGCACGCAGGATGCGGCGCGTCCCGGCGCGTCGCCAGCGCCGGAAGTCACCACGCCTTGGATGGATGTTTGGCAGTGCGGGCCCCGCCCTTGACCCGGCAAACGGGCCAAGGGCCGGTGCCACCCGCGGCAGCGGATGGCACTTCGTCCATCGGTGTTTACAGGTCGAAGCCGAAGCCCGCGCCCGCGCTGTTCTCGCCACCGCTGAAGCTGGCGCCGAACGTGAAGCTCGCGCCGCCGGGCAGGCGCTTGCCGTAACCCACCGACAGCGCCGCCTTGCCCGACTGGGTGCCGACGCCGATCGCCATGCGGCCGTTCCCCGCTTGTGCCGGTACCGCGTTGGCGGTCATCTGGGTCATCGCACTGCTCATCGCGCCCATCTGGCTGATGCGTTCGTCGGTGGCGACGAAGCGCTGGTCGACTGCCTGCTGGTACTGGGTAAAGCGGTCGTTCCAGGCGGTGAAGCGGGTATCCGTGTAGGCATTGGCCGACTTCATCGCGTTGGTCGAGGACGTGTCCGCGTAGGTTTTTGCCGCGGCAAGTGCGGTCGCGTCGCCGGCGGCCATGTCGGTGCGGATCGCGGTCTCGCGGGTATCGGTGTAGGCATTGGCCTGATCGATCGCCACCGCGCCGATCTGGCCCATGTCGGCCCGGATCGCCGCCTCGCGCGTGTCGGTGTAGCTGTTGGCGTTTGCCAGCGTCTGCGCGTCCGCCGCGGCCATGTCGGTGCGGACCGCTGCCTCCCGTGCGTCGGTGTAGGAGGCATTGCTGGCCGCGCCGCCTGCCGTGATGTCGGCGCGAATGGCGGCTTCGCGCTGGTCGGTGTAGGCGATGGCGGTGCTGAGTGCGCCGTCCAGCTGGCCCTGGGTCACTCCACTTGCGGTGGCGCAGCCGAGCACGCCATAGCCGTCGCTGGTCACGCCTTGGCTGCAACCGATCAGCGAGCTGACCTGGACGTTGCCGATCACGTGCAGCGCCGACTGCGGGTTCCAGGTGCCGATGCCGACGGAACTGTTCTTCAGGGTCAGGGTGTTGGTGGCATTGCCGGGAGCCATCCGGAACGGCAGCCGTTCGCTGCCGGTCTGGTCGCGGACGAAGAAGTTGGTTTCGTTGGCCCCGATGTCCCAGATATAGAACCCATAAAGCCCCCCCACCTGCTCGAAGCGGATGGTGGGTGTGTTGTTGTTGACCATGTGCAGGGTCTTCAGCGGCGTATCGGTGCCGATGCCGACGTCGCCCGATGCCGGGAAGGTGTTGACGCCGAGGGCCAGCGGGGTGACGCCGATGGCGAGGGGGCTCGCGCCGATGGCAGTGGGGTAGGCATAGGCGGAACCCGATGGGGTGCCCGACAACGCGGCATTGATGGTGCCGCTGAAGGTGGGTTCGCCGTCGGCAGCCATCGGGTCATCGGCCAAGCCGTCGCCGTCCGTCGCCGATGCGCAGCCTGTCCCATCGCCACCAGGCCCGGCGATTGCGCCGTCCTTCGGCGCAAGCCGGCTGGCCGGTTCCCTCATCGGTTCGCCACTGGTGTTCCCTGCGGAAACGCAGGCCGGATCGGTCGCGAAGGCAGGCGCGGCGGCGCCCAGCAGGAGCAGCGCCAATGCGGCGCAAAGAGGGTGTGGCTGGAAGCGGCTGCGGATCAAAACAATTCCCCTTTTCTGATTGTGAAATTTCGTGGCTCGGGCGAGCGCCACCGAAGACGGGGATGGACCCGTCCGAGCGCTCGACTGACACCACAGGGGGAATACGGAAATCACCGATGAATGGGGACAACTTGCGACATCTATGGGGGATCTCCTGCGAAATCCGGCCCATGTTCCCAGGCATGCAGATTAGGTCGGGTGTCGATCACGGGGCCTGCCCATGCATCGGGGACGCGCGCGGGCAAGCGGCGTGGCGCGGCAGGGCGTTCGTGTTGTCCGTCGTTGCGGGCCAGCCCGCCCGGCTTCAGCGCGAGCCGGCGCCCGCCAGTGCAGCCGCGCGGGCTTCGCGCTCCAGTGCGGCCTGCGTCATCGTGCCGTCGGCGAACGCGGCGGCCGCGGTCTGGTAGTTGCTGATCGCCTGCAGGGTCAGCGCGGGGTCTTCCGGCAGTTCGGGCTGCGCGACATCGCGTGCGTAGGCCGGCCGCAGCGTATCCACCTTGCGGTGCGGCGAGAGCTGCACCAGCTTGTCGTCGCGCAGGTAGCCCAGCAGCTGGTAGGTGCCGATGAAGGCGCGTTCGCGACCGGGAGATTGCTGCAGCACGTCGACGCCGTAGAAGCGGCTGTCGTAGTCCATGCCCAGCAGGCCGAGCAGGGTGGGTGCGATGTCGATCTGGCTGACCCGGCGCTCCACCCGGCCCGGTGCCACCTGGCCGCCGGGCGCGTAGAACCACAGCGGGATGCGGTAACGGAACGCAGGCAGGGCAGCGATGCCTGCACTGGAGGCGCAGTGGTCGGCAGTGATCACGAACAGCGTGTTGCGGAACCACGGCTTGCCGCTGGCGCGGCGCAGGAAGTCGCCGATCGCCCAGTCGGTGTAGGCCACCGCGCTGTCGCGCTTGCCCTGCGGCCACGGTCCGCGGCCGGCGGGGAAGGTGTACGGGCGGTGGTTGGAGGTGGTCATCAGGTGGGCGAAGAACGGCTTGCCGGCTTTGAAATCGGCATCGAAGTGCTTCATCGCCATGCTGTAGAGGTCTTCGTCGGCCACGCCCCAGACGTTCTCGTGGTGGATCTCCTTGTCGGGGATGTCGGTGCGGTCGTGGACGTCGTAGCCGTTGTGGCCGAAGAAGCGGTTCATGTCATCGAACGCGCCGTAGCCGCCGTACAGGAACATGGCGTGATAGCCCTTGCCGCGGAACACCTCGCCCAGCGTGGCCAGGCCTTCGTTGTGCTCGCGGCGGACGATGGATTCGCCCGGGGTGGGCGGCACCGACAGCGACAGCGCCTCCAGCCCGCGCACGGTGCGGGTGCCGGTGGCCCACAGGTCGGCGAGCAGCAGGCTGTCCGTGGTCAGCGCGTCCAGCCGCGGGGTCAGCGAGTCCTTGCGGCCGTAGGTACCGGAGAAATCGGCGGACAGGCTTTCCACGCTGACCAGCACCACGTTCATGCGCTGCTCGGGCGCCGGGTTGTGGATGTGGCGGGCGATGCCGGTGGGACCGAAGAAGGTGGCATCGGGCGTGGCCACCTGCGCGCGAACCTGCGCCCACGCTTCGTCGATCGGTACGGTGCGGTAGTAGCGCGGGTAGTCCAGCGAGGCGCTGCGGTAGGCGGCGAAGAACTGGTAGATGCCGTTGCCCGCCAGTTCGTTGACGTAGGCGTTGCTGCTGCGGTCCTTCATCTCGCCGCTGACCAGCCAGGTGGCCAGCAGGCTGGCCGCCAGCCAGGCCGCCACCACCACGCTGCGGGCCGCGAAGCCGGCGCTGTCGTGGACTACCCGCCGCCAGCGGCCGGTAGCGGTGAACGTGCCCAGGGCCAGCGCGGCCACCGCGGCCAGGATCCAGCCCACCGGGTAGGACTGGCGGATGTTGCCGATCACCTCGGTGGTGTAGACGAGGTAGTCCACCGCGATGAAATTGAAGCGTGCCTGGAACTCCTCCCAGAAGGTCCATTCGGCCACCGCCACGAACAGCAGCACGAACAGCAGCAGCAGGCACAACGCGCCCACCGCCAGCCGCCCGCGCCGGCGCAACAGCCAACCGGCGGGCAGCAGCCACAGCAGCAGCACCAGCGGCCAAGCGAAGTACACGAAGGCCAGCAGGTCGTAGCCCAGCCCGACGCCGAATGTGTAGAGCCAGGCACCGGGCGCCGCCGGCACCCCGCTGCCAGTGGCCATCAGCAGGGCCAGCCGGGTCAGCGCGGAAATCGACAGGAAGCAGAGGGCCAGCCACGTCAGCGGGCGGAAGCGCCCGGGGCGCGTGTCGGGGAGCAGAGTCATGCAGGCAGCCTGCGGGGGCGCCGGTAAGTGCACCTCAGCCGAATCTCAGCCGCCCGTTAACACGGCACCGTGCAGTGGTGGCAGGCTATCGCCATGTCCAGCCCCGCCCCGCCCGGCCCGCCCGCTGGTGGTCTGCGCGTCCTGCTGATCGAAGACCAGCACGATATCGCCGCCAACATCTGGGACTTCCTCGAACGTCGCGGCCACGAAGTGGACCACTGTGCCGACGGGGTCGCCGGCCTGGCGCGCGCGCTGCGCGGCGGCTTCGACGTGATCGTGCTGGACCTGGGCCTGCCGCGCCTGGACGGACTGGCGCTGTGCCGGCGCCTGCGCGAGGCCGGACACGGCGTGCCGGTGCTGATGCTGACCGCGCGCGACACCCTCGACGACCGGCTGCGCGGTTTTGCCGAAGGGGCAGACGATTACCTGGTCAAGCCGTTCGCGCTGCCGGAGCTGGAGGCGCGCATCCGCGCGGTGCAGAGGCGCGGACGACCGGTCGCCGGCGAGGTGGCCTACGCCGCGCTGGCCTACGATCCGCGCACGCTGACCGCGCGGCGTGAAGGGCGCGACATCCCGCTGACCCGCCTGCAGGGCGCACTGCTGGACGTACTGCTGCGCGAAGCGCCGCGGATCGTGCCGCATGCGCGCCTGATCGAGAGCGCCTGGGGCCCGGGCGGCGCCGACACGGCCGCGCTGCAGACGCAGGTATACGAACTGCGCACGCTGGTCGACCGGCCGTTCGCGCAGCCGCTGCTGCAGTCGGTGCGCGGCGTGGGGTACCGCATCGTGGCGCCGGCATGAGCGCGCGCCGCCCGCTGTCGCTGCGGCAGCGCTTCACCCTGCTGGCCGCCCTGCTGGGCCTGCTGCTCGGCGGACTGGCTGCGGTCACCGTGCTGGCGGTCGTGGAGGACAACGAGTACGTGCTGGCCACGGAAATCCTGCGCGGCCAGGCCGAGGACTACGGCCTGCGCCTGGCCAACCACCTGCCCGCACAGCTGCCGCGCACCCAGCGCCTGCGCGGCTACCGCGGCGACGATCCCGCGCTGCCGCGCGGCTACGCGGCTTTCCCGCCCGGCGTGCAGGAGGACCCGCAGGATCCAGCCACGCATGTCGGCGTGTTCGATACCGCAGCCGGCCGGCTGATCTTCGTCATCGACCTCGGCGACATCGAGGCGACGGAGCGCCTCCTGCACCTGCTGGTGGCGGCCATGCTGCTGTCCGCCACGGTGCTGGCCGGCTGGCTGGGGTGGTGGCTGTCGGGGGTCGCGCTCAAACCCGTGCACGCGCTGGCAGAAGGCGTGGACGCACTGCCGGTACAGCCACGGCCCACCCGGCTTGCCGACGCCGCCAGCGACGACGACCTGGGCCGGCTGGCCCACGCCATCGACCGCTACCAGGCGCGCCTGGTCGATGCCGACGCGCACGAGCAGGCGTTCCTGGCCGATGCCAGCCACGAGCTGCGCACCCCGCTGGCGGTGATCCAGGGCGTGGCCGAGGTGCTGCTGGACGACGATGGCGCTTCGCCTGCCCAGCGCGCCCGCCATGCGCGCCTGGCGCGCGGCGTAGGCGAGATGCACCGCCTGCTGGAAGCCATGCTAGCCGCGGCGCGGCGGCGGCCGCTGCAGCTCGAAACCATCGCGGCCGCACAGTTGTTGCGGGAGGCGGCTGCCATCGCGCTGGCCGGCAAACCCGGCATCACCGCAAGCATCGACGCCGATGGCGATCTGCACACCGCGCCGCGCGAAGCCGTGCTGCTCGTTGCCGGGCTTGCGCGCAAACTCGCGCAGCCGCGCACCGAAGCCAGCCTGCAGCTGGTGCTGGAATCTGGCCAAATCGTCCTGCGCATGACGCCGGAAGACGCCGACGCCAATGCTGCGACGGCGCTGCGCGCGGACACCGGCACCGGCTCCGCCCTGCTCGACCGGCTGGCGCAGCGGCTGGGCTGGCAGGTGGCGTTCGACGGAAGTGCGCGAGTGTGCGTGGAACTAAACTCTGACCCTGCGGTTAAAGCATAGCTTGACCGCAATTCGTCCAGTCACATCTCGGTGCGCTGCAAGAGACGACATGTTTTCCGCAACGGGGAGTGGCATGCCTGGCGTCCCTATCCGTATGCCTTCCGTGCTGGCCAAGGTCAGAGACGATCATGCCGCCACGCTTGCATTTGACAACGTCCCTGAAGACTTTGACGTCGACACGCGGCTTCAAGGGTGGCTGCGCCTTCCACCCCCGCCCTTGGCGGCGTCCGTCCGATGGATTTGCTCGGGCCACGGAGTGGAATTGAACTTATTCCAAGACTCTTGGGGAGCTTTATGAGCAGTTCGTATCAGTGACTGCAGGGTGTCCTTGGAATCAAGCGGTCGACGATTCGGTGGTGGGCGCTGCGATGCGCGATGCGAGGTCATCCCGCATGAGCACCAGTTCCTTGTCGAGTTCGGCGCGGCGCGCAATGCCGTCGCGGTGGATCTGTCGGACTTCCTCGATGGTCTTGACCAGTTCGTCGTTGACGTGGCGCAGTGTTTCAATGTCGATCACGGAGCGCTGGTTGGCCTTGGCAGTCTCCACGGACGTGGCGTGCACGAGTTCCGCATTGCGCCGCATGATCTCGTTGGTCGCATCGTCGATCGAGGTGGCCAGCTCGGCGGCGCGCTTCTGATCCGCCAGCGACAGCTGGATCGCGAACTGGTTGCGCCACATCGGGATGGTGACGTCACGCACCGCGCTGAACTTCTCGATCAGCTGGATGGCATTGGCCTGGATGAGCCGGATCATCGGCAACGTCTGGACCGCGGCATGCTGCAGGACGTGCAGGTCGGACACCCGCTTGTCGATCAGCCGGATCGCGGTGTCCAAGGTGGCGCGCTGCTCGCGTCCCTCCGGGTCCTCGCGCCCGGCGAGGGCGGCAAGCTGCTCCTGAAGCTCGGCCAGCCGGATGCGGCCGGCGGCGATGTGCACGCCGAGATCGTGGCGCTCTTGGAGCACGAGGTCGTACATGCGGTCGTATTCGCCGACACGCTGCTGCTGCATGGCCTGGGTCTTGCCGACCTCCGCGAGCAACTGGTCGATCTGGGCGTTGCTGCTGCTGTAGCGCTGGACGAGCTCACCCTTGGCGCGCTTCATGCGGTCGATCAGGGGCCCAAGGACAGGGACCTTCGACTTTTCCTTGAACCCGTCCAGGTTGAGGCTGCGGGCGATGCGAACGATCTCGCCCAGCTTGGCACCACTGGCTTCGAGATCGGTGTTGCGCACCTTGTCGAGCAGCTGGGTCGAATACTGGCTGGTCCTGGACGCAGCCGACTTGCCGTACTGGTGGAGATTGCCCGGCTTGAGATCCTGCAGTGCCTTGGCTGCCTCGAGGATGCCGTCGGTGTCCTCCGGCTTGAGGCCCAGGTCGACCAGCATCTGGTCGGTCAAGGTCGCCGGGACGAGGTTGGATTCGGTCGAGGTCATGGCGCTGCTCCTGTTGGCGTTACGGTGCCGGCTTTGCGGCGTGGCCAGGGGGGTCGATTGCGGCAATGGCGGCTTGCGCCATCGTTCTAGCGTTTGCGAGCGTCTTCTCCAGTGCGGCGGCGTTACGCACGCCGGCTTGCTGGTCGATCACGAGTTTGCAGTGCGTCGCCAGATCATTGATGAGGCCGGCGGCGACCTGTTGGCCCTGCCGGGTCGACTCCATCTGCTGGCGCCCGAGTTGACCGATCATCGCAATTTTCACCAGATGCGCCTTGCGGGCGTCAATGGCGGCGGCAAGCGGCGGCGCGATGCCTGGCTGTTGGCTGAGGCCATCGAGCTGCTGCACCGCAGCCCCCAGTTGGTCATTGGCGGCAATGAGGCGCGGCAAGGCATCTTCCAGTGCCTTGGCGAAGGCCAATCCGGACTGGACGGCCCTGTGCGCCTGGTGCACCAACGGGATCATCTGTTCGCGCAGGGCGGCGGCGTGCGCGGAGAACGTGATGTCCCTGCCCAGCAGGCGCCCGATGAAGCCCATCCGGCGGGCGATTGCCTTCTGGTCGTGGGCGATCATGGCCGTCTGCAGGGCCTCCAGCGCCGCGACCTGCTCCGCGGACGGGTTGGCTTGCAGCGCGGACAGGGCGTCGTGGACGCTGGCCACGGCGCCTTCCCCGATTGCCTGGACGTGTTCGATGGTGAGGATCATTCCGGCGAGGTGCCCGGCGGGGTCTCATGCCGGAACCGCAGGTTCGCGAGCATCCGGTCGAACTCGCGCTCGCGCTTGGTCCGGACCCGGAGAGGACGACGAGGTTCACCCGTATCGTCCTCGACCGGAGCGCCTTCCTCCGGATGACCAGCGGGCGCGGCAATCTGGCCCGGGGTCGCGTCCAGCAGGTCCAGCACGGCGGCGTGGAGCATGTCCTGTCTCACCAGGGTGGCCCGCAGCACGTCGAACAGATCATTGACGAGCGCGGGGTGTGGTTCGCCGTTGCCCTCCTCGGCGGCGGGCGCCGGCGTCGGCGGTGGGGTAGCGTTGGAGATCCGGGAAAGCTCGGCCAGCAATTCCTTCCACGGCGGCGCTTGTTCCTGAACCGGTGCCGGTGCGGCGTCCGCGGTGGACAGGCCCTGCACGCCCGAGGCGATGTCTGCCAGCTGGGCGACCATGCGCTGCCCGACATCAGCATCGTCGCCACCCATCGCCTTGTTGCGGACGAAATCCGCCTTGATCTGTGCCCAGCGGGCAGCCTCGTCGGCAGTCAGGGTTCCACGCAGCTCGCCGAGCTTGAGCAGGTTTTCCTCCGCGCCGGTGGTCAGCAGCTGCGATTCGCCGCGGTAGTGGTCGGTGATCAGCTGCTGCAGCTCCGCATCATTCATCACCGGCGAGATCTTCTCCGCCAGCTTGTTCATGTTGCGGTAACTGCCCTGGAGCTTGAAGGGCGGTTCGGTGCGGTATTTGTCCGCCTGCGCCGCGCTCAGGATGTACTGCTGGTTGACCCTGTAGACCACATCCCTTACCTGCACGAGCCGCTGCAGGACGGCAGTGATCTCGTTGATCTCTGCGGCGCTGTATGCGTGGGACAGGTTGTTCGTGGAGACGTCCTTGCCGAGCGACTTGTCGGCCAGCAGGTACAGGTCGGCCATGTCCCGGGTGGCCAGCGGGGCGAGCACGGGGTTGGAGGTCAGGCAGTTCTCGATGTAGCTGAGGAGGAACGTGGCTTCCATCCCGCCCAGCACTTCGCCCAGGTTGTAGATATCGGCGCGGTTGGCCAGCATGTCCGGGATCTTGAAGACCTCGCCCGACTCCGTGTACGGATTGCCGGCCATGATCACGGCGAACTTCTTGCCGCGCATGTCGTAGGTCTTGGTCTGTCCGCGCCAGACGCCCTCGATGCGGCGTGTGCCGTCGCACAGGGAAATGAATTTCTGCAGGAACTCGGGATGGGTGTGCTGGATGTCATCCACGTACAGCATCACGTTGCTGCCCATCTCCAGCGCCAGGTTGAGCTTCTCCAGCTCACGCCGTGATGTGGCATCCGGAGCCTGCGCGGGATCCAGCGAGCGAACACCGTGCCCGAGCGCAGGCCCGTTGATCTTCATGAAGATCAGGCCCAGCCGATTGGCCACGTACTCCATCAGCGTCGTCTTGCCGTAGCCCGGCGGGCTGATGAGCATCAACAGGCCCATGAGGTCGCTGCGCTTGCCCTCACCCACCGTGCCGATCTGCTTGGCGAGGTTGTCGCCGATCAGCGCAAGGTAGACATCGTTGATGAGCCGGTTGCGGACGAAGCTGGTCAGCGGCTTGGGCTTGAACTCCTCCAGTCGCATCGCCTCGCGCTCGCGGGCGATCACCTTCGCCCGCAGCGCCTGGTAGTCGCGCAAACCGGGCACGAATGTCTCGGCGTGGTGGCGGTAGCGGGCATTGAAGTCGTCCACGGCGACGTGCAGGCGTCCCTGCTCGATGCTCGGGTGCTGACCCAGCAGGCCTTCGACCACAGTCGAGACCGGGGCGCTGGAGGGCTCGAACTTCAGCACGTCGCGGCCGAGGAACATTGCGACCGCTTCCGGCACGAACCGATCTTCCGCACCGCCGGCCGCCAGCAGCGAGGTGATCGCCTGCGCCGCCAGCGACCACGCAGCCGCAGGCTGGTGTTCGAGGTGCTTCAGTGCGCCGGTGAAGGACGACCAGAAGGCCTTGTCAGCGCGTTTGCCCTCCAGCCTGTCGACCAGTCCGGCCGCCACGCTGCTGACGGGGAGGGCAGCGCCGGGTGCGGTGACGGACATGAGCAGGTATTCGGCGGCTTCGTTCAGGTGTGCGCCGCCGAGGTCGTGCTTGCCGAGGGATTCATTGAGCCTGGCGATCAGGTCCGGCCGCAGCGCGGCCCGTGCCGTCGCGCCGCCGCCAAGGGCATCGATCGCGTTGGCGGCATTGATGCGGGCCGCCCAGGTCTCGCGCTCTGCTGCAGCCCAGAACGCCACGGCGAGGGCGCGGGCCTGCGGGAGGTAAACGAGGGCTCCGGCGCCCTGCTGCAGGCGAACCAAGGCCTTCAGGATCTGCGTGGCATCGGCGTCGTGGATGCCCTTTTCGTAGCCATCGCGGTAGCGGGGGGCCGCGAAGTCACGCACCAGCTTGGCCAGTGCCGCCTCATCGGTCAGCGACTGCTGCAGCACATGCGTGGTGAGCCCCTCCTCGCCGCGATGGGCGGCATCGAGCACCTGGCCGGCCAGATACTCGCCGCGATAGAGCTGGGGCGACTCCGATTCGAGCGCGACCGGCCAGTAGTGCCGATAGCCGTCCAGCCCTTCGTCCTGCATGGATTCCATGTAATCCGTGCCGGTCAGGTGCACCGTCATCGCGTCGCCGCGCTGCAGCAGGGTCAGGTCCAGGGCTTGCGTGTTGACACTGAACCGATGTCGCGGTCCCAGCTTGATGACGTTGCCGCCTTCGTCGAAGAGTTCCGTGCGATCACGCATGCCCCGCACGGCCTGGTCGCGCGCAGCCTTGATCCGTGCCTCGATGTCGTCGGCCTTCACCGTGTCCCTGAGATCACGCAACCGGGCGCACAGGTCGCGCAGCTTCTGGATCAGCGGGTCGCCGGCGAAGAAGGCATTGAGGTCGTCGGGGTTGTCGAAGCGCTCCGTCCGCCGGCCCAGGCCATCCAGAATCCGGTTGGCGGCATCCAGCAAAGACGCGGCCTTGCGCTGGCGTTCGTCGAGCAGCGCCTGCTTGTGGGTCTCGAAGGCCTCCAGCAACTCCTCACGCTTGGTGAGGATGTCGCCCAGGAACTGTTCGTGTTCCCCGAATTGGCCTTCCAGCTCTTCCAGCTGGACCATGAGGCGGGACAGCTGCTCATCTGCTTTTTCCGGGGTCGTGGCGATGCCGAGCGAATTCGCAACGGACTGCGAGAACAGGGCGAACTGGGCGCCGAACTGCGCCACCGCCTCCGATGAACCCAGGGTCTTGCGGCGCTGGTCGGTCCTGGCCTTGGCCTGGTTGAGGCGGGCGTACAGGGCGGCGATGGCATCCACCACCTGCGTGCGCTTGGTGGCATCGTCCACCTTGAGGCCGGCCATCAGCTCCGACAGCATGTCCAGGTCTGCCGCGACGACTTGCATGCCCCGGAGCACTTCGGCGAGCTGATTGGCGGTAGCAGCCTTGCCGGATGCGGCCTCCAGTTCGTCCAGGCGCGTTTCGAACGGCGCCAGCGCCTTCGGATTGAGCAGGAACGCGGCCGTGGCTGCCCCAACCTGGTCGTGGGCGGCGTCGAGGGAGGTGACCATCGCATCGATCGCGGCGACGTCGATGTAGCGCATGTCACGGATCGTCAGCAGGTGACCGCGCAGGCGCGAGACCTCGTGCAGCGCTTCAACGAACTGCTCGAGGCGGGCCCATCCCTCGGGCTGCAGCCGCCCCATCAGGCTGCGATGCCCCGCGCTCGCATTCGCCTGTGCGACTTCCGACTGCTGGCGGATCTCCTGCACCTTCTGGAACTCGTCGAGTACGGACTCGGCGGTTTCGGTGATGTCGTGGAGCAGGCCGGCCAGGCCGTCCGCCACCGCATCAGTGATCCAGGGGTGGATGTCGAACAGGCGCCGGGTGGCATGCGCGAGCGCCTCGTAGCGCTGGACAGTCACATCCTCCTGCTCGATGTCGCGCGCGATGTCGAACAGGTCGGAGATCGTGCGCACCAGCTCGGGATTGCCGATGCGTCCGAATGCAGAGTTGGCGGCCGGCGCCGCAGCGGCGTACTCGTCACTGAAGAAGGGTGTATCCCAGACCTGCATCTGGTGGACGCGGGTCGGCTGGCTCGTTTCGTCATGGAACAGGACCATCCGACCGTCGGGCAGGCGGGCATGCCCGTGGGCGAGGATGGGCGGCATCACGCGCCGCTGGATCATGTTGTAGACCAGCAGCGCCGATTGGCCAGCGTCCGGCTCATAGAAGATGTAGAGGACGTCCTCCCCGTTGGGGGACAGGACGGTGCGCTTGTAGCGCATCTGGGTGATGGCGCCATCGAACGCCTTCTGCTCGCCGTTCTGGAGGACGTAGCCGCCGGGGAAAATGATCCCGTGGTCTTCCGGCAGCTGTACGCAGGCCTCGACGATGGCGTCCAGACGGGTCACCTGCTGGGTCATGGTGTTGAACACCAGGCCGCGCCATGCAGTTTCCCGGTAGGGCAGGATCTTGAGCAGGACCAGGCTGCCGAGCCGGGCGTAGTAGAACTGCGCGTCGTCGAGCGACTGGGTTCGGTCCTCAACGGGCTCCGAGTAGATGCCGGCGCCGGTGTCGGTGCTGTTCTCGACCTTGATCGTGAGGTCGCCGCCCGTGGTCTCCACGAAGACGGTGTCGAGGATGTTCAGGTGTGGGAAGCGGCCACTGACCTCGCGGTCCTTGCCTGCCTTGATCCACTCGAAATCGTGGGTCGGTGGCAGGGCGATGTCACGGTCGCCCCGGGCGTCGAGATAGGACAGCTCCCCGGTGCTGGCGATACTCCAGCGGAAGACCCGCAGATCCTGCGGGCCGCCGATCCGGAAGGCCGCGAGCAGCTTGCTGTCCTTCACGGACAGCTGCACCAGCGTGGCGTCCTTGTAGTAGGTGTAAAGCTCGTCGAAATCCCGCACGAACAGGGGGTCGGCGAGGAAGGTGCCAGCCGCGTCCACGGGGGTTGCGTCGTAGCCGTCGGTGACCGGGACGAGTTTGTGCAGCGCGAACACGTCAGCGACGGACGTGGTCGACTTCAGGCCCAGGAACACGTTGTAGCCGAACAAGAGCAGGTCAGGCCCGACTTGGACGACGTCGCGACCGATCGCGTTCTGTTCACTGCGAATCCGGAAGCGACCAGCCTGGGCCATCTTGCTGTCGCCGAACTCGCTGACGCGCCGGCTATTGAGATCGCCGGCGAGGGTCGCAAGGCGCGAGCCCTGCTGTGTCAGCCTGCTTCGAAGGACCTCATAGGCGCCGCCTTGCGCGACAGCAGCGTCGATGGTGTCCGGGGCCGAACTGGTCTTGTCCGTCATTTGAATCGGGATCCTTTCCGGTGTGGCGAGGCCGACCGGGGCTCACGCCCCGGCCGGCCGTGGACATCAGGCGTCCGTGCTGTCAGTCGAGAGTGCCTTGGGGGCTGCGACGCTACCCAGGCGCTTGAGCAGATCACCCACGAGCGGGCTTTCCGAGGTGATGCCCTCGATGGCCTTGCCGATCGACACGCCCTTGGTCAGCGCGTCGAATACGCCGCCGTCGCCGCCGATGAGCTCGATCTTGGCGGATTCCAGCGCCTTGGCCAGCACCGTGGCGTTTTCGCGCGACACTTCCTTGCCCGCCTCGATCGAGGTGAGCAGCTGGCGCAGGTTGGTTTCCAGCGCCATGCGGAACTCTTCGTGCGCACGCGCTTCCGGCGACATCTTGCCCATCGCCTCGAACTTGCCGGTCAACCCCTCGGCCTCGGCGCTCATGCGCTGCCCGATCGCCTTGGCTTCCGCTTCGCCCATGAACGCGGTGGCGTCCGCCTTGGCGCGGCCCATTTCCGTAGCGGCCTTGGCGTCGGCACTGCCTTGCTTGTAGGTGGCTTCCGCCTTCGCTTCCAGCACCTGGGCTTCGGCCAGGCCCTCGGACTTGATCGCTTCCGCCTGTGCAAGGCGCACCTGCGCCTGGGCAAGTCCGGGCGCCGCGACTTCGGCCTTCACGCCTTCCGCCAGCGCACGCTTGGCCTCGGCTTGCTTGCCCGCCGCGACCAGCTCAGCTTCGGCGAGGGTGGTCTTTTCGGCGGCGAGGTGACGCGCTGCAGTCTCGGCCGCCTCCGCTGCCTTGACGTCCTTGACCAGGTGCTGCTGGGCCTCGGCTTCCGCCGCGAGGACGCGAACCTGCTTTTCACGGTCGGCGGCGGAGACTTCGCGGGTTTCCTTGATCTTCTCTTCCTGCACGGCCACGGTCTGCTCGATCGCGGTGCGCTCGCGGATGACGTTCGCCACCTCCATGCGGCCCTGCTCGACCACCTTGTCGCGGTCCACAGCCTTCAGCTGCACTTCCTGGTCCGTGGTCACCTTCTCAAGCTCGGCGGCGCGGTTGACGCGCTCCTGCTCGATCGCCACGACCCGCAGGCGGCCCTGCTCGGCAACCTCGACAGCGCGAAGCTGCTCCTGCTCCTGCACCTTGATGGCCTCGTCGGCGCGCAGGCGTGCGGCCTCCGAAGCGGCGCGGCTTTCCTCGAGCACCTTGTCCGCTTCGGCCTTCTCCCGCGCCTGGATCTCGGCGATCTGGCGTGCCTGCTTGGCGCGGGCCTCCTCTTCCTGGCGCTGCATTTCCAGCATCGCCTGGGTCGTGGTGGTGTTCTTCTTGGTGATCTGCAGCCTTTCGTCCTGCTCGAGCTCGTTCGTGCGGATCGCCTGCTGTGCGGTCAGCTCGGTGATCTTCTTGATGCCCTCGGCATCCATGATGTTGGTCGGATCCATGTCCGACTTCTTGGTCTGCTCGAGGTAGTCGATGGCGACGTCTTCCAGCACATACCCGTTCAGGTCCTTGCCGATGACCTCGATGATGGCATCGCGGAACGCCTGGCGGTTGTCGAACAGATCGACGAAATCGAAGCGCTTGCCGACGGTCTTGAGTGCTTCGGAGAACTTGGCGTTGAACAGTTCATCGACTGCGTTGCGGTCGGAAGCACGTTCGGCGCCAACGGTCTTGGCAACCTTCAGGACATCAGCCGGCTGCTCGTTCACCCGCAGGTAGAAGCTGACCTTGATGTCGGCACGCATGTTGTCCTTGCAGATCAGGCCCTCCTTGCCACGACGGTCGACGTCGAGGTTGATGAGCTTGATCTGCATCTGCTCGGCCTTGTACAGCACCGGGATGACCAGGGCGCCGGTGAAATGCACCTTGGGGGTGCTGCTCAAGTCATTGACGATGAGCGCGGTTCCCTGCGGAACCTTGACGTAGAACGCCTTGACGACGCCAATCAGGCCGAGCGCCAGCACCAGCAGGACGCCGATGGCGATGATGAAGGGAAAGTAGAGAGAGAGGTTCATTGAGAGCTGCTCCTTGCGATCTCGTGTGCTCAGCGGGCCTGGAACTCGGTTGCGGGAATGACCTCGTAGAGGTCGCGTGTGGTGTCGTGGTGAATGAGTACAACGCGGGAACCACGAGCTAATGCGTGGGGTGAATTGGTCCGAACCTGCAGGATCAGGCCGGCGGCGCCGTCATCGATCTCGACGCGGCCGCCTGCCTCGTCCACCAGCGGCGAGATGACCGTGCCTTCGCGGCCGAGGATGGATGGCGGTGTGGGAGGGCGCAGGCGGTTGATCAGCTTGGCGACCGGGCGCAGGGCGAAAGAGGTCAGGAGTACGCCGGGAATCAGGGCGCCGACGGCCACCAGCGTCCCGACCAGGAGGCGCATTGGTGCCGGCAGATGGAGAAGGAAGAGCAAATGGGTGAAGTACGTGGCCACCCATCCGAAGAAGGAGAGGGTCGTCAGCACGAGCATGATGGGGACGCCAGACAGGCCGAGCCTGGACAGGATGCCGGCAAGGCCGATCCCGTCGCCGTCGTGTCCATCCACGTGATGGTGGTGGCTGAGCAGGCTATCGACCGCATCGGTGTCGACGATGCCGGTGGCGGCGATCAACCAGTAGATCACGCAGAAGGCCAGCAGCACGCTGTAGGCCAGGGTGGGGTAGGTCATGCTGACGAGGATGGCGTCGCTCATTTCCCTTCCTTGCGGGGCTTGGGAGTGGGGGCCGTGCGCCGCGGCTTGGCCGGGCGTGCTGGTGTTCGCTTGTCCACGCGGGACAACACGTCTTCAATCGTGGGGACCGAGGGTGGGGGCTGGGGCTTGGGGCGGGCGGCCTGGGGGGCCGCAGCCTTCTTCCGGCGCACCGATGCCTGGGCGGGCTCGGGATAGGGCGCGGATCCAGGTTGGCGCATGGCCACGGAGGCCTGGGCGAGCTTGAGGCTTTCGGCGGCCTTGAGCGTGTCGCTCTGGTGCCGCAACCGGCGCAGCTGCTGTTCAAGCTGCTCGATCGCGTGGTTGAACTGCTGTTCTGTCAGCTGGCACTCGGTCAGGATCCGACGGGCTTCGCGCAGCGCTGCCTCGATCTCCACGACCTTCTGTGCCGCCCTCCGCGCCAGTCCAGGCTTCCCGTCGGCCAGATGCGTGGCGACAACGGCCTCCTGCTCGCGCAGCTTCGCCTGGCCCTTGTTGGCCACATCCTCCGCATGGATGCGGCGCGCCTTGGCGGCGTCGGCTTCCAGCCGGGTTCGGTGGAGCGCCAGGTCGGTCTGGCGGATATCTTCGTCGAGCAGGCGAAGCGCCTTGTTCCCCAAGACCGCGTTGCCGATCTCCTCGACATTGCCGCGCAGGGTCGACAGCAGTTTCTTCAGGGGATGGTTCATGCGGCGCCCGCTTCGGGGTGGCGCAGGAACGGCGCGTAGATTTCGGTGGCCAGCGCGACGTTGTCGGCAAGCGTCTCGATCTCGAACATGAGGCTCGCCAGCGTCGCATGGGTATCGAGCGCGCCGAACATGGTGTACCCCGGCACGCCACCAATGCTGTCCAGGCTGATCGTGGAGAGCGGCAGCAGCTTGTGGGTGCGCAGGACGTGGGCATTGAACTCGGCCGGGTCGCGGACGAGCGAAAGGGGCCACAGGAAGCTTTCCACGATGATCTGGCTGCCGCCGACGGCAAGGAAGACCGACAGGTCGCCGTGCTCGTGCATGACCAGATGCAAGGCGGGGTCGGTGCCCTCGATCAACTCCAGTGACACGCGCCGATCATGCACAGCGCTGCTCTGGGACAGCGCGAGCCGAATCGACTCGATGGACCAGCCCGGCTCGTTTCCTTCCAAGGACGGGGCAAGGCCGGCAGGTCCTTCCTGTGTGCGGAGTCGTTGCTCAATGGCGGCAAGCTCGGCGGCGAACACCGGGCGGATCCAGACATCCTTCTTCACCAGCCCCTGGTCGCGCATGCGTTGCCGGAAGGCGCGAACCGCGAGCGTGCCGGAACGGGGTTGTGCTGATTTCATGTAATTAGCTTGCGACATTACATGAAACATTGCAAATGCCATCCATGGCTGCTGTTCCAGGGGGGCTTTCGGTATGTCGCCCATGAAATCAGGCGGCCCGCGGTGTGCCAGTGGACATGGCAACGGTGGTAGGAAATTCGCGGGCTTCCTCGAACTTCAGACGAGCCTCGTTTTGAGGCGTACAAGCAGGCGGTCGGACACGGCGTTGGCTTCTGCATTCGTGAATGCCGTGAAGGGTGTGCAGAGCGTCCAGACGAAGATCTTCGGCAGATGCGTCATGCGGAAGCGGTCCAGATCGAAGTCGCGGGTGAGGAGGCCTCCCTGTCGGGGGGGGCTGCACCTGCGCCTTAAGGCGGCGGACCCTGGCTGAGGCGACTTCACCGGTAATGACGTTGAGCGTGAGCTAAGTCGCCGCGACGGCATGTTCGTCGCGCCGGCATTCTTGGTATCAGCGGGGAGTTCTGCCCGCAGGCCCCATGCGGTGCCGTAGCGGGCTGCGCTTGCTATCAGGAAATCGCGTGGGCTGCACGGATCTCGGCAATGCGGCGCGCCACAGTTGGGTCCAGTTTCGTCTGCTCAGCCTGGGCAAAAATCTTTGCCCAGCACCCGCTTCTCGTCCTCATCGACGGCGCCGTCGCGTTCGGCGAGCTGCAGCAGCTTGTCCAGCTCTGCTGCGTCGAGCAGGCAGTCGTTGCTGAAGATATTGATGGAGGCGATTGTAAAATCCAGATGGCTGCGGGAGCCGCTCGCAAAGACTCCTTTCGAATGGCTGTGCGTGGCAGCCTATCCCCGAAGCATCAAGCTGGACAACTGGTTACGCCAACTCTGGGATCGACTATGGATCCTTCGGCTTCTCACGGACTTCGCGGTGCGACCCGGTGGGAACCGACTTTCCTTTCGGAAAATGAAAAATTGGCCATCTAGGACAGTCGATGCTTTATGGCGCACAGGCCACGATCCGCCTGCGCTGACATGGGCCCACCAGGACTCGAACCTGGAACCAAAGGATTCACGCTGCCCGATGCTTTCGCACCGGCGTGGACTATCTCATCACCCTCAGCCTGCGCTGGTGGGGTGCGGGAGGCTCTGGCCTGTTATCAAGGGCACTTCAGCCCCCAGGTAGTCTCTGCACCTTCCGGCGGTGTACCGCCGGCTTGGCTCAGGATTGCCCTCGGCCGAACCGCTAGGGTTTCCCTGAATTCATCCCGTTTTTCCGCCGGCCCTTCCGGTGCCGGGGTCACCTTTCGATGAGTCCTCTGCTCTAACCATTGAGCTATAGGCCCGAGCGCGCATCGTAGCAACCGCGAGACATCCCTCCAACCCTTAAATGGATTATGTTTAAAAGGTGAAATCCATCCAGTGCTCGGTTTGCCATGCGCCGCTGTCAGGGAGACAGAGGCGATTCTGCTCGCTGAAATGCAAGAACGCGGACACCAATCATCGGCACCAAAGCTACATGCGCCAGCAGGAACGGGGGCTCGCCCGTAAGCGCGAGCTGGTGGCGCTTGCGGGGGGCTGCTGCACGCGCTGTGGCTACCGGCGCAATCTTGCAGCGTTGACATGGCATCACTGTGCTCCCGGGGAGAAGAGATTCCATCTCGACGTGCGTTCGCTCTCCAATCGCAGCATCGCGGAAATCCGGGCCGAGCTTGCGAAATGCATTCTGCTCTGCGCTAACTGCCATGCAGAGGAGCACTTCCCCGAGTTGGCGATGGTGCAGATCGAATGGCAGTCCAGATCATGAAACAACAAAGCCCGCCGGGTGGCGGGCTTTTGGGATGCCACGCGGTGCGTGTCACTCCACGTCGAGGAAGCTGCGCAGCGTCTCCGAACGGCTGGGGTGGCGCAGCTTGCGCAGCGCCTTGGCCTCGATCTGGCGGATGCGCTCGCGGGTGACGTCGAACTGCTTGCCGACCTCTTCGAGCGTGTGGTCGGTGTTCATGTCGATGCCGAAGCGCATGCGCAGCACCTTGGCTTCGCGCGGGGTCAGCCCGGCCAGCACGTTGCGCACGGTCTCGATCAGGTTGATGTCGGTGGTGGCGTCGATCGGGGACATCACGTTGGTGTCCTCGATGAAATCGCCGAGGTGCGAATCCTCGTCGTCGCCGATCGGCGTCTCCATCGAGATCGGCTCCTTGGCGATCTTCATGACCTTGCGGATCTTGTCCTCGGGCATGTCCATTTCCTTGGCCAGCTCCTCCGGCGTGGCCTCGCGGCCGTACTGCTGGAGCATCTGGCGGGAAATGCGGTTGAGCTTGTTGATCGTCTCGATCATGTGCACCGGGATGCG
>JAANMY010000293.1_pt1 | contig 72335 bp, 56 predicted proteins | sample 7279691 | NCBI WGS metagenome assembly JAANMY01 (sample SAMN14094543, study PRJNA606508) | bioreactor metagenome | isolation source: A lab-scale SPAN reactor treating ammonium-rich wastewater day 388 | place: Ireland: Galway | collected 2018-02-07 | reverse complement strand
CAGGGCGATGGCGCCCAACGCCGCCTCGCAGCGTGACGATCGTCGCCCCGCCGTCCTGGGTGAAAAGCCGTTTACAGCTTCAACCGCTTGCGCAGGCGGTCGCAGGCCTGTTCGACGTTGTCGCGGCTGTTGAACGCGCTGAGTCGGAAATAACCTTCGCCGGCCGCCCCGAAGCCCGAGCCCGGGGTGCCGACGATGTGGGTCTCACTCAGCAGTTTGTCGAAGAAAGCCCAACTCGTGAGGCGCGTGCCGCCAGCGTTTGGCGTCTGGAGCCAGACATACGGCGCGTTCTCTCCGCCGTAGGCCGTCAGGCCCAGGTCCGCCAGCGTGGCGCGGATGAGGGTCGCATTGGCCATGTAATGATCGATCAGGGCGCGGATCTGCGTCCGCCCTTCATCGGAGTACGCTGCGGCCGCGCCGCGCTGCACCACGTAGGACGCCCCGTTGAACTTTGTGGACTGGCGACGGTTCCACAGGCTGTGCAAATCGACCGTCGTGCCGTCAGCCGCCCGCCCCTTCAATTCCCGCGGCACCACGGTCAGGCCGCAGCGCACGCCCGTGAAGCCGGCATTCTTCGAGAAGCTGCGGAACTCGATGGCCACCTCACGCGCCCCCTCGACCTCGTAGATCGAGTGCGGCAGGTTGGCATCGCGGATGTACGCCTCATAGGCCGCGTCATAGAGAATCAGCGCGTCATGCTCACGGGCATAGTCCACCCATCGCGCCAACGCCGTGCGCGGGATCACTGCGCCCGTCGGATTGTTGGGCGAACAGAGGTAGATCACGTCCACCGGCTGCGAAGGCAGATCGGGGACGAAGCCGCTGTCCGCCGTCGCCGGCAGGTAGATGAGCCCGGCATACCCGCCGTCGTCGGCCGCGCCCGTGTTGCCGGCCATGACGTTGGTGTCCACGTACACCGGGTACACCGGATCTGTCACGGCGATGCGGTTCTGGCCCACCGCCAGGATGTCGAGGATGTTGGCGGTATCACACTTCGAGCCGTCGGAAATGAATATCTCGTCGGGTTCGATAGCGCAGCCGCGGCTTTGGAAGTCGTTGGCCGCAATGGCCTCGCGCAGCCAGGGATAGCCACGTTCGGGCCCGTAGCCGTGAAACGTCTCGTGGCGGCCGAGGTCGTCCACGGCCGCATGCATGGCCTGGCGGATCGCGGCCGGCAGCGGCTCGGTCACGTCGCCGATGCCCATGCGGATCACGGCGGCGTCGGGATGAGCCGTCATGAATGCGGCCGTGCGCCGCGCGATCTCGGGGAACAGATAGCCGGCCTTGAGCTTGAGGAAGTTGTCATTGATGCGGGCCATGACTCATCCAGAAAAAAAGGAACTCACCACAAAGGACACAGAGAGCACAGAGTTTAGCCGCGAGCGTTGCGAAGTTCGCGGGTCGCCTCTCAACCCCGTCTGCTTTTCTTCCCGGTGTGCTCCGTGAACGCGGCGGTTAACTCGACTTCGATTGCGCGAACTGGCGGGCGACGGCGAGGGCGTGGTCGAGTTTGGACGGGTCTTTCCCGCCGGCCTGGGCCATGTCGGGTCGACCACCGCCGCCACCGCCCGCGGCTTGGGCCACCTCGCGCACCCAGTCGCCGGCTTTGAGGCCGGCCTTGATCTTGTCCGCAGGCACGGCCGCGAGAAACGCGATCTTCCCGTCCGACACCGCCGCCAACAGCATCGCGGCCTCCGGCCGCTTCTTGCGGATCACATCCATCGCCGTCCGCAGCGACTGGGCGTCGGCCCCGTCAATGGTGGCGACGATCACGGGCCCGTCCGACGTCTCGGCCACGGCCCGTGCGGCCTCAACGACCTGGCCCTCGGCTGCCTGGTTCTGCTGCTTCTGCTGCTGCTTGATCTGCTTCTGCAATTCGGCGATGCCGGCACGCAGCTCCGCGGCCGCGGTGGCGGCGAGCGTGTGCTGCTGCATGGCCGCGGTCAGCTCGGTCACGCCCTGCTCCAGAGCCGGCCCTTCGCCGCCGCGCAGCGCCGCCAACCGCGCCAGCAGGCGTTCGCCCTGCGCCTGGGTCTCGTGGGCCAGTCGGCCGGTCTGTGCGGTGATGCGCCGCACTCCCTTGGCCACCGCCTCCTCCGAGACGATGACAAACCCCTCGGCGTCGCCGGTGGTCTTCAGGTGCGTGCCCCCGCAGAACTCGATGGAGTAGTCGGCCCATCGCTCGTTGTGGGGTTCGGCCAGCAGGTCCGATACCTTCGCGCCGATCGACACGATGCGCACCGTCGGCGGGTACTTTTCACCGAACACCGCGCGCAGGCCGTTGATCCGCCGCGCCTGCTCCTGCGGGGCGTAGTCGTAGTACACCGGCAGGTCGGCGGCGATGTCGTCGTTGACCATCTTCTCGACGGCCGCGAGCTGGTCGGTCGCCACGGCCGCATGGTGCGAAAAGTCGAAGCGTAGCTTCTGATCGTCCACCAGCGAGCCCTTCTGGTCGGCCTCGGGGTTGACCAGTTTGCGCAGCGCGCGATTGAGCATGTGCGTCGACGTGTGGTTGGCGCGGATTTTGGCGCGGCGATCGCTGTCCACGGCGAGGCGCAAAGCACGCGGGGCGTCCGGGCTGGCCTTGAGCGTGCCCGTCGTCACCTGCCCGAGATGGAAGATGGTCTGGCCGACGCGGATCGTGTTACGCACGTCGACCACGGCGTTGCCGCAGCCGGCGATCGTGCCCACGTCGCCCACCTGGCCGCCCGACTCGGCGTAGAAGCAGGTGCGGTCCAGCACGACCGCCACGCGGTCGCCGGTCTGGGCTTCGGCCGCCGGCTCGTAGCTCTCGGCGCCGAGACGGTACAGCCGCCCGGGGGTGTCGAGCTCGAGCGCTTCGTTCTCATAACCGTCGAACTGCGTCGGGCCCAGACTCTCGCGCTGCACGACGGCCAGCAGGGAATCCATCGCCCCGGCCGTCGATCCGCCCCCGGCGCGCGACTGCTCGCGGGCTTCCTCCATCAGCTTGTTGAAGCCGTCGACATCGACGGTCATACCGCGCTCTTCCGCCATCACCTGCGTCAGATCGAGGGGGAAGCCGTAGGTGTCGTGGAGACGGAAGGCGCCTTCGGCGGAGATAATAGGCGGAGTCCTGGTCAGTTCTGATGTCAATACGGGATTCAAGTCCTTGAGGCGGATTTGCCGGAGCACCTGCCCGCCGCGCTCAAAAGTGATTTGGCTGTCGGGTCCCATTGACAGCGCGTCTGAGCGTCCCAGTAGCGCATCCAGAGGCCGTTCGTGCTTCTCACGTTCGTCCGTAGCGATGTACGCGCCATCTTCGTGAATCCACACGTCGGCCTCCGGGTTCTGATCCTCCTCCAGCTGCTTAGCCAGCGCTGTGCCTGCATAGTTCCACCACAACTGAATCCCCCGGTCGATGGTCTTGCCGAAGCTCTCCTCTTCCTCGCGGATGATGTCGGCCACGCGGGCGGGGTTCTTGCGCAGCTCGGGGAAGGCTTCGCCCATCGCGTCGGCGACGGCCGGCACGAGCTTGTGGAGGAACGGCTCGTGCATGCCCAGTGTCTGGCGGCCGTGACGCACCGCCCGGCGGAGGATGCGGCGAAGCACGTAGCCGCGGCCGTCGTTGCTCGGCGCGGCCCCGTCGGTGATGGCGAAGGTCAGGCAGCGGATGTGGTCACCGATCACGCGGTAGGCCACGTCGATTGGGTCGTGCAGGTCGCCGCCGTACGGCCGGGCGCCGGTCAGGTCGCGGATGGCCGCGAACAGCGGAGCGAAGACGTCGGTGTCGTAGTTGCTGGTCTTGCCCTGGAGCACAGCCGCGACGCGCTCGAAGCCCATGCCCGTGTCGACATGCTTGGCCGGCAGCGGTTCCAGCGTGCCGTCGACGCGGCGGTTGAACTGGATGAAGACCAGGTTCCAGATTTCGATGACGCGGGCGTCGCCGCCATTGACCAGGGCGGCGCCGCTGCGGTCCGGCGTCAGGTCGATGTGGATTTCGCTGCACGGGCCGCACGGGCCGGTGTCGCCCATTTCCCAGAAGTTGTCTTTCTTGTTGCCCAGGTGGATGTGCGACGGGTCGATATCGGTGACGGTGCGCCACAGCCCGGCCGCCTCGCGGTCGGGTTCCAGGCCCTCTCCTGCGTCGCCCTCGAAGACGGTGGCGTGAAGCCGGCTCTTGTCCAGGCCCCAGACCTCGGTCAGCAGCTCCCAGGCCCAGGCGATCGCCTCCTTCTTGAAGTAATCGCCGAAGGACCAGTTGCCGAGCATCTCGAAGAAGGTGTGGTGGTAGGTGTCCTTGCCGACGTCTTCGAGGTCGTTGTGCTTGCCGCCGGCGCGGATGCACTTCTGCGTGTTGGCCACGCGGGGGTGCTCCGGCTGGGCGGTGCCGAGGAAGCAGGGCTTGAACTGGTTCATGCCCGCGTTGGTGAAAAGCAGCGTGGGGTCATCGTGCGGCACGACGGGCGAGGAGGGTACGAAGGCGTGGCCGTGCTTTTCGACGAAGAAGTCGATGAACTGGCGGCGGATGTCGGTGCTGGTGAGCATGGATCAAGATTCCGGTCTGGCTTGCGGCCCGGGTGGGCAGACGAGGGCGGCCGCGGGTCGCGCGACCCGCATCCGGCCGTCATGTCGCCCAGAAGACCGAGCACGTCCCCCCATTGATCGTCCGACGATGGTCCGATATCCACGGCCGCCACACGCAGCGAGCCGAATAATATACTGTGCGGGTGGCCGGCCGACACGATCGCCTTGTCTTACGCCACCGATCAGGGACAACCGATGGCTTGCGTGTGCATCTATTTCCAGGTCCACCAGCCCTACCGGCTGCGGCGCTACAGTGTTTTTGAGGCTCAACCCAACTACTTCGACGACTACCACAACGGCCGCATCCTGCAAAAAGTCGCCGAGCACTGCTACCTGCCGGCCACGCAACTGCTGCTGGACCTGATCCAGCGTCACCAGGGCCGGTTCCGCATCGGCTTCTCGCTGACGGGCATGGTGATCCAGCAGTTCGAGCGCTGGTCGCCCAAACTGCTCGAGCGCTTCAAAGCCCTGGTGGACACCGGGTGCGTGGAACTGCTGGGCGAAACCTCCCACCATTCGCTGGCGTTTCTTTACAGCCGCGAGGAATTCGACGCCCAGGTCGAACTGCACGCCCAGACGATGCAGCGGCTCTTCGGCCAGCGTCCCCGGGTGTTTCGCAACACGGAACTGATCTATTCCAACGAGCTGGCGCGTCACCTTGCTGGCCGCGGCGCTTACCTGGGCGTGCTCAGCGAGGGCGCGGACCAGATCCTCGGCAGCCGTCAGCCCAACCGTGTCTATCGCTCGCCGAAGGAGGGCGAAGCACCGGCCACGAAGCTGCTGCTGAAGAACTACACGCTCAGCGACGACATCGCCTTTCGCTTCTCCAACCGTTCGTGGGAGGGTTACCCTCTGACACCGGAGAAGTTCGCGGCCGGCATCCACAACGCGACGCGCAACGGTGTCGGTGACGCCGAGCCGGCGGGCGGCGGCGTGTGCAACCTGTTTATGGACTTCGAGACTTTCGGCGAGCACCAATGGGCCGAGACGGGCATATTCCAGTTTCTCGAGCGTCTTCCGGCGGCGGTGCTGGCGACCGGCGACCTGGAGTTCCGCACGCCGGGCGAATGTCTGCAGGCCCTGGAAGCCACCGACGAGTTCGACGCCCCGCACATGATCTCCTGGGCCGACACCGAGCGTGACCTGTCGGCCTGGCTGGGCAACGCAATGCAGTCCAACGCCTTGCACGAGTTGTACCAGCTTGAAGCGCCGGTCAAGACCAGCGGCGACCCGCACCTGCTGGAGGACTGGCGCAAGCTCACCAGCAGCGATCACTTTTATTACATGTGCACCAAGTACATGGCCGACGGCGACGTGCACAAGTATTTCAACCCCTATGAGTCGCCCTACGACAGTTACATCAATTTCATGAACGTGCTGGACAACGTGCGGGTGCGCGTGGGCGGCCGGGTGGACGCGCATTGACCGCGCCCGAGGGTTTGCGGCCGACGAGGACGACCGCGCCAGGCCGAGGCTCAATGAACGCCGGCCTGGCGAGTTTCAGTCCGGCGCGACAGGATGCGTGCCCTGCTGAAAAGGGATAGACTGATGGCTGTGACATCCGCCGACAGGCGGGAGGGACGTCCGCGGCCCAGCGTGGATCGTCCTGACGATCCCAGCGACAGGACTATGGATGTGAGCTAGAGCCCCGATCCGCGTCGATCGGCCCTCCTGCGGGTTGAGACGCGGCCGACAGTCGATATCTTCGTACCGAATCCTCGACTGCCGTTCCCCCAACCAGCGAAGGATCCCAGCCTGTGAGCGTTCGGTCGGTCATCCTCGGGTTGCTGCTCGGTCTGGCGATCTGCGTCGCCACGTATTTCAACGACGCGGTCATCCATCAGACAAAACTGATCGGCAACTTCTTTCCCGTTTCAGTCTTCGGCATTTTGGTGGTGGTCCTGCTGGGGATCAACCCGCTGCTTGGCCCGGGCCGTCTGCGCGGACGGGAACTGGCGATGATCGCGGCGATCGGGTTGGCGGCATGCGGCTGGCCGGGATCCGGATTCTTTCGCACTTTCAACACTTCGGTGTCGCTGCCCGGCTACCTGATCCGCAACAACGCGGCCTGGCAGGCGGCCAATCTGATGTCCTATGTTCCCGGCGGCTCGGCTGAACTGGGAGAAGGGCACGTGTCGGATTGGATCGGTCTGGCACGCAAACTCACCGCGGCGGGTGAGGCGTCGATATCGGACGATGCGGACCGCCCGCTGCGCGTGATATGGGAGCAGTTGCCACCCGATGTCCGCGCTCTGCTACCGCAGGCGGTGGAACGCGGACGCTTGGACCCGGTCGAACGTCAGCGTCTGCTGTGGTCGTTGAACCAACTGGTGCTCGCGGAGGACTTCTGGCAGACCTCGGTCATCCGTGAGTCGGTCCCCGCCGAGGCACTGGCGCCCCTGCTTGATCGACGGGAGCGGCTGCGGCAGGAGCGGGACGGACAGGTCGAACGGCTCGCACAGCTGCGTGCCCAGGGAGGCGCGACCAGGGCACAGATCGAACCGCAGCGCACCCCCTTGGAGCAGGCCCGCGAGCAGACCGAGCAGCAGCGTCAGCAGTTCGAGGCGGAGCGGGCCCAGCTTCTGGCGCGGCGCGACGCTCTGCGGCTTGAACTGGACCAGATGGAATTCGACGCCGGCTCTGGAGCCAGCGCCTCAGACGACCAGACCGCCCAGAAGCAGGCTCGGATGACCACCAAGGGCGATGCGATCGAACAGGTCGAACTGGCCCTTGACGAGCTGAGCCGCAAACTGCGACAGAACCGAAAAAACCTCAATCGGCTGGGAGACCAGTTGCGCGAGGTCGACCGGCCTGTGAATAAGCTGTTGGATGCCGCGGATCTCACGGAACTGAAGATCGAGCAACTGGACGGATCCATCGAGGCGGTCGGCCGGCAGGTGAACCGGGCGGCCCTGGTCGCTTTGCTGCCCGATCACCTGGCTCCACCGCCCACTGGCGAAGGCTGGCTGCTGCGGGGCGGCGATGCCGACGCCCTGGCGGTCGGGCTGATGCAGCAGGGCTGGGACGGCAAGCTCAAGATCGGGCCGACGCAACTGCCTTGGGAAAGCTGGGCGCCGGTGCTGAAGCTCTGGGTGCCCGTCGCTCTGCTGGTGGCGCTTGGAACCGTGTTCCTGGCGCTGATTGTGCATCCGCAATGGGCTGAACGTGAACTGCTGCCCTATCCGATTGCCCGCTTTGTTGAGGAACTGGTGCAGACGACGCCCGGTCGGCGTCTGCCCGACGTGGCCTACTCGAAGTTGTTCTGGCTGGCTGGGGTGATCGTACTGGCGATCCACGTGGTCAACGGCCTGGCCGCGTGGGAGCTGACGTTCATCCGTCTGCCGCTGGAGTACAGCTTCTGGCCGATGCGCACGCTGTTTGAAAATGCCAGCCAGGCACCGCAGGCCTGGGCCGCCTACTTCCCCCACATCTACTTCGCCGTGATCGGCTTCGCTTTCTTCCTGCGCACCGAGGTGTCGCTGAGTCTGGGGTTGGTCGGTGTGGCGTACATGCTGCTGGGGTCGATCCTCTACGGATACGGTGTGCCCATCGATCACAACAATCTCAAGCCGGGCAACCACAGCCTGATTCTTTTCGGGGCGTGGATGGGTGCGGCCCTGATGATCCTCTACACGGGCCGGCGATACTACCTGAGTGTTCTGGGCGGCACTTTCGGTTTACCACGCGGCACGGATGTGCCAGGTTACGCCGTGTGGGCGGCCCGCGGCCTGGCGGCCTGCATCTTCGGGACAATCTGGGTTCTCACCCACAGCGGCATGGACTGGCTGCTGAGCTCGATCGTCATCGGCATGGTACTGATGATGTTCCTGGTGCTCACGCGCATCTCGACCGAAACGGGTGCTTTTTTCATCCAGCCAGGCTGGCTGCCCGTCGGCGTGCTGGTGGGTCTGATGGGCGAGCAGGCGCTGGGGCCGACCGCTTACTTCCTGGTGGCCCTCACCAGCGTCGTGCTGGCCGTCGACCCACGTGAGGCGTTGATGCCGTATATCGCCAACGCTTTGCAGATCGGGCAGCAGGCCGGCGCCCCGCCGCGGCGAAGCAGCGGGCCGTTGATCGCCATGGTCGTTGCGGCCTTTTTCGCGGCCGGACTGACGACCATGCTCTTCCAGTACAACCTTGGCATCGACCGGGCCGATGACTGGGCGGCCACGAATGTGCCCTCGCAGGCCCCGACGAGCACCGTCAACCTCGTGGCGGAACTGTCAGCCCGTCAGGAACTAACGCAGGCCAGGCAACTGAGCGGTCTGGAACGGCTGATGGTGTTGCGGCCGCAGCGCGGCGCAGTCGGCTGGGTGCTGACCGGCCTGGCGCTGGTGCTGGTCTGCGCATGGGCGCGGCTGCGCTTTGCCTGGTGGCCGCTGCACCCGGTGATCTTCATGGTCTTTGGGTCCGTCGCCGCCATGCGATTCGCCGCGTCGTTCTTCATCGGCTGGGCGATCAAGGCGGCCGTGGTGCGCCTGGGCGGCAGTCGCAGCTACCACCTGGTGCAGCCGCTGATGGTCGGCCTGATCGCGGGCGAAATTGTGGCGGCCCTCGCCTGGATGATTGCCGGGGCCGTCTACTATTGGGTCACCGGGACGGCTCCACCGCGATTTGAGATTTTCCCCGTATGACGTCGCTTGCCCACAGCCCGTCGACGATCGCGGACGCCGGCCTCAACCAGCCGATGGCGTGGCAACCGGTGACGTGGCTGGGCATGTCCCTGGTCGTCCCGGCCGCGTGGGAAATCCTCCAGCACGCCCGCGATCCGAAGCGGGGCAAACTCGTGTTCGCCGACCATCGCCGCGGACGCTTGCACATGGGCTGGGCGGAGGCGAAGCGGCCGCCGGACACCGAACGGCTGATCGAGGATTACAGAGCCCGCGACCTTGAAGAAGACGCGGCCACGCAGTTCTCGAGCCTCGGGGTGCTGGCAGGCTGGCGCGGCTACCGTCGGCGGCGCGGCGGCGAGGTGGTCACCCGGGCCGGCCGATTCGACGATCTGCACATGCGGTGGATCGAAATGACCCTGATCTGGCCCGACGGGGTGAATCGGCCGGCGGAACGGCGCATTCTCGATCAGTTCGCCGTGGTCGACGACCGTCAGGGCCCCAGCCGGTGGCGTGCCTTCGGTATGGATTTCCAGACGCCTCGCGGCCTGCAACTGCGCCGCGCCGATGTACGGCCTGGTTCGGCGACGATGCGGTTCAGCGATGATCGGCGGCCGGGGCAACAGGCTGAGATCCGCCGGCTCAGCGCGGCCGACGCATGGTTCGATGGCGATGCCCAGACGCTGATCCGTGAGCAGTTGCCTCGCAGCAAGTGGACTTTTGAGCAGCGGTTTTACGAAGGCCGCCAGGTGGTGGTGGGCCTGACGGTGCAGCCGGATGCGGTGTGGCGCCGGCTGGTCGGTCGCCGACGCGATCGTCGCGACATGGTCTGGGCCGACGCCTCCGGTCATCGCGTGTTTCACGTGACGACGATCAGCCCGGCGGCGCGGCCGCTGGAGCCCGAGGTGTTCGCACTGCGTGCGTTGGAGTTTGAAGCTACGCTGACGCGCGGTGGAGGTGATGCGTGAGCCGCAAGACACCCCGCCCCAGCTTCGAGGCCCTCATGGACGCCGTGCCTATCCGCAATCAGGAGGTGCGCGTCGATCGGCGGGGCAAGGATAACGTGGTTCTGTACGTGCCGCTGCGTCGGCGCTGGTTCAACCATCGGCCTTTTTCGTGGATCCTGCCCTTCAGCAGCCATCGGGCCATCGGGCTCGACAGCCTGGGCGCGGAGGTGTGGGATGCCTGCGACGGGCGGGCGTCGACCGAACGGATCGTCGAAAACTTCGCCCGGCGTCATGCGTTGAGCTTCCATGAAGCGAGGATGAGCGTGGTGACGTTCCTGCAGCACCTGACGGCACGGCGTCTGGTGGTCATGGTCGGGGCGATGCGAGAGGAGTCTGCGTCTTGAAGCCAATCACGGTGCAGGATCAGGTGCGTCTGGGCTCGGGCCGATGCCTGGCGCTATGCATGTCGGGCATGAGCTACCGCATGTTCCGGTCGCTGATCACCGTCGCGATTCTCGCTTTGGCGGTGGCGTTTCTGGCCCACGTGCTCAGCTACAGCCTGATGGACCAGAACACGCGCGTCCGGGCGTATGAGGAGCTTCGTCGTTACCGGCTTCTGGGGCAGTGGATCACGCGGCTGACGACGGCTGATCGTCCCCAGGAGGTGGTCGAGCAACTGGCCCAGGGCGACCCTCATCGTCTGGACGAGTACCAGCGCTGGGGTGGTCTGGACGCCGCCCGCGTCGCGTCGCTGGAGCGGACGGCCGATCGGCTGGTCATGCTGCAGCGGCGGCTGGACGCGCTGCCGCCGGCGGCCCGCACCACCGTGCTTGGCGACCTGGACCCCTTCGCGGCGGTGCTGGCCATGCGGCGGCGCGAGACGTTTGATAATGTACTGCAGAAGATCTCGGACCTGCGTTTGCGCATGCCGGAGTTGGTCGCCGAGAATCTATGGGAGTTCGTCGGACCCCGTCAGATTGAACTGCTCGACGACGTCGAGAAGATCCGCCACGGCCAGCAGGCCGCGATCGCCCAGGTGCGCGCGGCCGGCAGCGGCGCCTCACCCGCCAGAATTCTGTCTTCGCCGTCCGAGCAGGTGGTCGCCTGGCTGGCTGCCGCGGGCTTTGCCATGGACATGGAAACGGCCACGCTGTTGCGCACACAGGCGCAGCGTCTGGAAGATCTGCAGAATCTGCGCCCTTTGCTGGAAATTCTGCCGATCCGCGCGGCCGTGGCACGAGAACTGGCCGTGAACCCCAAGGAACTGGATCAGGCCCGCGTGATCGCATGGCTCAACGGGTCGCAGCGGGCACAGTGGCTGGTCGACACAATCGCCCAGCACACGCGGGACGGGGGACAACTGACGGCCGACCGCCTGCTCGCCCTGGCCGAGGCGCAGCGTGAGCAGGAACGCCTGCAGCGGATCGTCGGCGATACGACGCCGCACGTCAGCACCGGCGTCTTCGACCTGCCCACACGCACGCGATGGCTGGTGCTGGTGTCGTTCCTTGTGTGCGCGATCGGCGTGGTCAATGCGATGATGATGTCCGTCGCCGAGCGGTTTACCGAGATCGCGACGATGAAGTGTCTGGGAGCGCTCGACGGCTTTCTTTTGAAGATGTTTTTCTACGAGGCGATGATCCAGGGCTTTATCGGCGGCCTGGTCGGCGTGGCGCTGGGCGTGGTCCTGGCGGTGCTGCGCGGGCTGGCGGCGCTGGGACCGATGGTGCTTGGCTCCATTCCATTCGCCGACGTCTTGAGCGCCGCGGGCCTGTCGCTGCTGGCAGGGATCGTGCTGGGCGCGGTGGCGGCCATCGGTCCGGCCTGGACGGCCGCTCGCCTGCCGCCCATGGAGGCCATGCGCGTTGACTGAGCTTGCGGCGACCCGCGGCTTCGGATGCCGGCGCCGCACCCTGGACCCAGAGCATAAGGCGATATGTCGTGAATACCACCGCTCTCCAGCCCGACGCCGCCAGTCCGCCGCAGCAGGACCGGCCGATCATCATCCGCACGCTAGGGCTCAACAAGACCTATGGCGAGGGTGAAGCGGCCACGCACGCGCTGCGCGGGGTGCAGTCCACGATCTACCGCGGTGAGTTCATCGCCATCCTCGGGCCCTCGGGATCGGGCAAGAGCACGTACTTCAACATGATCGGCGCGCTCGATTCACCCTCCCAGGGGCGCGTGCTGATCGACGAAGTGGATGTGGCCCAACTCAGCGCCGTGGAACTGGCGTTCCTCCGCTGCCAGAAGATTGGCTACATTTTTCAGCAGTACAACCTGATCCGCTATATGACGGCGCTGGAGAACGTCACAGTGCCGATGGCTTTCGCCGGGGCGTCGCCGGAAGAGGCGAGGCGTCGGGGGATGGCCCTGCTCGATCTCGTGGGACTGGGCGATCGCTGGTCGCATCGGCCGATTGAAATGTCCGGCGGCCAGCAGCAGCGCGTCGCCATCGCCCGGGCGATGTCCAACAACCCCATGATCCTGCTGGCAGACGAACCGACCGGCAACCTGGACCTCAAGACGGGCGAGGAAATCCTGAAAATCATGCAGCGCATCAACCGCGAACGCGGGGTCACGATCGTCTGCGCGACGCACGACCACCGACTGCTGAACATCTGCGACCGCATCATGTGGGTTCGTGACGGCCGTATCGACCGCGTCGAGGAACGCGGCAACCTCAACATCAAGGTCGGCAAGATCGGAGGTGAGGCGTGAGTCGATCATCCGTACCGGTTGCATGCTTCGCTCTTTGTGCCAAGCTCACGCCCAGCGTCATCATGGCGTTGGTCATGGCGGGTGGCATGGTCTTCACATCCGCGCCGATCGCCGCTGCCAGTGAGCAGCAGTTCCATGCGGATCTGCAGCGCCTCACATCCGCGCCCCACCGGCTGTCCGGCACCGCCGAGGGTCAGGCGGCCATCGACTACATTGTCCAGCGCCTTGGTGATATCGGCGTCGAGGAAGTGCTGACGCTTCCAATGCCCGTCTGGCAGACGCAGATCGACCGCTGCGAAATCGTGATCGACGGCCAGGCGGTCGGGCTGGAGCCGCTTCGCCCCAACGCCATCCTGCCGCCGACGACACCGGCCGACGGCGTGTCCGGGCCGCTGGTCTACGTTGGCCGAGGCGAGTTGCTCGAGTATGGCGACCGGTCGGTCGACGGGGCGATCGTCGCGATCGAGTATGACAGCGAGGAACGCTGGCGTCGGGCGTTTTCCCTGGGGGCCAAGGCGGTGATCTTCCTCGGCGATCGCCGCGCGCAGGCCAACGGCGACAAATTTCTCCCGATGCCCGCGCCTCTGATCCGGTTGTATGCCGGTCCCGAGTCGCTTGAGCGCGTCGACCTGCGTCAGGATCGGCCGCAGGTCACGGTCTACAGCCACGTGACCTGGAAACAGCGCACCGGCCGCAGCGTCATCGCCGTCGTCCCCGGTACGGACCCCGGCTTCGTGGAAAGCCGCGTCGAACCCGAGGCCCTGGTGTTTTCAGCCGACGTCGACACCTTTGGCGCGGTGCCCCGCCGCTCGCCGGGCGCTCACGGCGCGGCCAATGTCGCGGCTCTGCTTGAGGCCGTCGAGCATTTTCAGCAGCATCCGCCGCGGCGCGACGTGATCGCCATGTTCCTGGACAATCACGCCCGCTATCACCAGGGCGCCAGACATATCTACGACGCCATGCTCATGCCAGTCGACGAGGCCGAGAAACTGCTGGCCAATCATCGCGACGAACTGGCGTTTGACCGCGGTGTGCGGGCCTTGCTCGACGGGCAGGGTCATGCCGAAGCGACCGACGCTCAAGTCAAGGCTCTGATCAAGAAGCTCGATCAGGAAGCCTTGCGGATGCGTACGCTGGTCAATGACGACGTGGTGGAGGTCAATCTTCTGCGCGGTGAGGCGCAGGGCGAGGAGGCGGCGGCTCTGGACACCCGGGTTCAGAGCCTGCTGGTCGTGCGCAATCGCTGGGACCAGGTGCGCCGTGTGCTCAACAGCGCGTGGCGATCTTCGGGTGGATTCCGGGCGGCATCTCTGGGTGAGCAGGTGATGCGGCAACTGCTGCGGGAAGCGACGAGGCTGACCGTCGATGAGCTGGCGGGGCTTGATGAGGTGGAACTGGCCCGCCGCGTGGCCAAGGCTGAGGGCGAATACGCCTCCTTGGCGCAGATGCGTGAGGCCGTCACACAGGCGGTCGACACGCTGCATGCGTTGACGGCCGCGAGCCTGGACCAGCGCGTTCGGGAACTTGAAGAGCAGATCACCATTGACGGACACCAGGAGCTGATTCGCCGCCGCCTTGGCAACCGCTGGGTGATCTTTCACGCCAGCTACGACCTGGCCGACGTCGGGCCGACATGGAGCTTCGTGGCTGGCCACTCCATCGGGCGGCTCTATCCGCACACGCGCACCGGCGCCGACACTGACACGGCCGGCTACCACAAGCGCCTGCTCACGGCCCTGGCCCGCGAGGTGGCGCCGATCACCAGCATCACGCACTTTGAGACACGTCCGATCGAAGAGCCGGACTACGGCCGAACCTTCGCCGCACGCGACTTTGTGCCGGCGGGAATGATCGCGGGCATCTACGGTCTGTACAACGTGTCGATCATGACCGGTTACGACGCGCGGCTCGATACAGGCCATCCGTCCGATGTGGCGCAGCGCCTGGATTGGCGGCGCATACGGGCCCAGGCGGGCGAGGCCCTGCTCGCCCTAGAGGCGGCCGCCAATTCCGCGGCCGTCAGTCTGCCACGCCCGTTTCGTGCTCAGAACGCCTCGTATCGTCCGAAATGGTCGCCTTCGCAGACCGATGGCAATGCGGCGGTGCTCAAAAGCAGCGGCAGCCTGACGGAAGACTGGCCCGCGGCGGGAGGCGTCGCCATCGCCTGGCCCAGTCGCAACTGGTGGGCCTCCAACGTCTTCGGCGCCCTTTTCAACGCTCGGCTGGTCGAAAACTGGGATCCGTTCCCGCTGGTGCCGGTCGACGCCAACGGCCGCTTCGCCCTCATCGGCGTGGGCTCGAATGATTATGCGCAGATGGGCGTGCTCGTCGGGTTGTTCGACGAGCTGGGCAACTGCATCGCCATCACCACCCAGGACAGCATCTACGCCGATTCACCCAAGACGGCCAAGGCCGAACTGTTTCCGGGTCGCGGCTTCGCGGCGCTGCATCCTGCCAACGGCGTGAACATCAGCGCCGAGGCGGTTCAGATACTGCGGGCTGCATCCAACTCGCGCCTGCGCCCCAACCGCAGCCTCTATGGGCAGAACCGCGACATCACCTTCTTTTTCGCCCACGAATACGACATCGAGGCGGACTCGCTGGGGGGCGAAGCCCGGTTCAAAATCGTCCAGGCTGACGGCCCCCTGGCGCTGGCTGTCGACCCTGAAAATCCGGTCGGCCGCGGCATCCCGGTTTCGCAGTGGGCCACTCCGATGCGTCTGGACGCCCAGAGCGCCCGCGACTACTGGTGGCTGAATGAGCTTCGTCTGAGCACGTTGCGGCAGGGCGGCGTGATCCTGCCGGACCTGGAGCGGCTGCACGCCCGGGCCGGACGCCAGCGACTCGAAAGCGAGCAGAGTCCGACCCTCGAAGAGCGCGTGGTCGAGCAGACCCAGGCCCTCGCCCTGGGGCGCAAGGTTTATGCTCCCCTGCGGCAATCGATGGACGACCTGATCCGGGCGATCGTTATTCTCCTGCTGTTGACGATCCCCTTCGCCTTCTCCCTTGAGCGGCTGCTGATCTGTTCCTCGACGGTGTACGGACGTCTGGCAGGCTTCGCCACCTGCTTCCTGGCGACTTTTATTTTCCTCTACGTGCTGCATCCGGGTTTTTCGATCGCCGCGACCCCCATCATCATTCTGCTGGCTTTCACGATCATTCTGCTCTCGGGCCTGGTGTGCTACATCATCATCCGCAAGTTCCGCACCGAGATCATGGCCATGCAGAGCCACGTGGGCCAGGCCCACAGTGTGCAGGTATCCGCGACCGCGACGCTGCTGGCCGCGGTGGGCATGGGCATGTCCACAATGCGTCGTCGACCGTTGCGAACGACGCTGACGGCCGTCACCGTGGTCATGCTGACTTTCACGATTCTGTGCTTCGCCTCCTTCACAAGTCAGATGGGCGTGCGCCGTATCTACGAAGGGCCCGCCGCGGAGGGGCAGACCGCTGTCCTCATGCTGCGTAATCTTGACTATGGCGGGATCGGCGGAGAAACCGGCCTGCTGGTGGGCAGTCAAACCGCCTCGCCTTTCTATATCGCCGAGCATCGCTGGAAGGTGCGCCAGAACGCCGGCGACGTGTCCTTCAGCGTCGCCCGCCAGGACAGCGGCCAGGCGCTGACCGTTGACGCGGTTATGGGCCTGGACGTGGAGGAACTGGAGCTTTGGCCCGCGCTGGCGGATGTTCTCGTGGCGGACGACCTTCCCACCAAGCGACAGGCGCTCGATGGCGACGGTCTTTTCCTGCCGCGGGTGCTCAAGGACCAACTGGACCTGAACGTCGGCGATCCAGTGTTGCTGGGCGGCTACAAGCTTACTTTCGCGGGCGTCGTGGATGTGAGCGCCCTGCAGCGGTTGCGGCACCTGGACGGCAAGAGCGTGCTACCCGTCGACTTCGTCGCCTTTGAGGAGGAGCGCCGTCAACAGCAGGGCCAAACCCAGACGCTCAGCGACGACCGCATCCAGCGCGATTTCCGCCGCCTGAGTCCCAACCAGGTGGCGATCATGGGTGGCCAGACGTTGCGGCGTCTGGGCGCGGGAACCCACGTACTGACCGTTTACCCACGCGACGAGTTCGATATCGACGATTATGCATTGCGCGTCGCGGAGCAGGTCGAGGTGCCGGTCTGGGCCCGCACGCCCGAAGGCGTGTCCCGGCTGTTCTTCACCGAGCTTACGTCGGTCAGCGGCGGTTTCGCCCTGGTGGTGCCCATTCTGTTGGGCGGTTTCATCATTTTCGGCACGATGCTGGGCAGCATCACCGACCGCGAGAAGGAGATCTACACGTTCAGCGCCCTGGGCCTCGGGCCGGCACACGTGGGCTTCCTGTTCTTCGCCGAAGCCGCGGTATATGCGGTCATCGGGGGAATGGGCGGACAGATCCTTGCCCAGTTGGTCGCGCTGATCGCCGCGAAGCTCGCGGAGATGGGGCTGATTCCCCCTCCGTCCATCAACTTTTCCTCGACCAACTCGCTGTTTGCCATCGGCGTGGTGATGGCGACCGTGCTCGTGTCGGCCGTCTACCCCGCCTACCGCGCCTCCAAGAGCGCCAACCCCGGCCTGGCACGGGCATGGAAGATGCCCCCGCCCGAGGGCGACCGCACATCCATGACGTTCCCATTCACGGTGTCGGCCTACGACATTACGGGCGTGGTCAGTTTCCTGGCCGAGCACTTCCGCCAGCATGATGATGCCGGCCTGGGCATCTTCGCCTGCACCCGAGCCGCCATCGAGCGCGACGCGCAGAAACATCTGGTGCTTCGCGCCCAACTCGCCCTGGCGCCGTTCGATCTGGGCGTGACACAGGACTTCAGCCTGCGTGCGGTGCCTTCGGAGATTCCCGGCGTCGACGAGATTCACATCGAGGCCAACCGCCTCAGCGGCGCCAAGCAGGACTGGATTCGCGCCAACCGAACCTTCATCACGGATCTGCGCCAGCAGTTCCTGTTCTGGCGAACGCTCTCCCCAGAAGCGGTGGAGGACTACCGCCGCCAGACCCTCGAAAGCCTGGGCGATGCGGCCGGGACCACAACCATGACCACCCCTGAGACGGAGAAGGTCTCTTGAGCGCCGAGAAGAACAAAGCACTGAAGCCTGACCCGCTCATGTCGGCCCAGGGCGTAAAGCTCGATCGCGAACTCGAAGAGTTTCGCAATCTGATGGAGCAGCCGACCGAGTTCGAGGACGGCTTCTCCTGGGCGTCGTTCATCGGCGCGCTGTTCGTGGCCCTGGTCATGGTGCCGGGCTCACTGTACATGATCCTGCTGGCGGGGGCGGGCGTTGGCCAGGCGGCCCAGTGGGTGACGCTGATCCTCTTCATCGAAGTGGCCCGGCGAGCCAACAAGGTGCTGCGCAAGAGTGAGATTTTCACGCTGTTCTACCTGGCCGGTGCGATCATGGGCGGTGCGGCGGCTATGGGTGGCGGTTTCGACGGCGGCATGGCCTTGATCTGGAACCAGTTCTACGCTCAGTCCAATGCCGCTCAGGCCAACGGCATCGCTGAACAACTGCCCAACTGGTTCGCCCCCAACAATCAGGATGTGCTCGATCAGCGGTCGTTGTTCATGTGGGAATGGATGCCGGCCCTGGGGCTGGTCGTATTCGCCATGATCATGAGCCGCACCAACAACATGATCCTCGGCTACGGCCTGTTCCGCCTGGCCAGCGACATCGAGCGGCTGCCCTTCCCGCTGGCTCCCATCGGCGCCCAAGGCGTGCTCGCGCTGTCCGAGGAGCAGGAAGAGGAGTCGTCCGAACGCGACATGAACCGCGACCCCAACAGCCCCACAAGCTGGCGGTGGCGCGTCTTTTCAATGGGCGGGCTGGTCGGGCTGATCTTCGGCTTCATCTACCTGGGCCTGCCCACGCTGACCGGGGCCCTGCTCGACGCGCCGATCAATATCATCCCCATTCCCTTCATCGACTGGACGCCCAAGACCCAGTCGCTCCTGCCCGCCGTCGCTGTGGGACTTTCGCTGGATCTGGGCATGGTGCTCATTGGCATGCTGCTGCCCTACTACGCGATGCTCGGCACCTTCATCGCCATGATCGTCGTGGCCATCGCTAATCCCATCCTGCGTGAGAAGGGCATCCTCCATTCATGGACGCCCAATGACGACCTGCAGACCACCTTCATCAAGAACAACATCGACTTTTACTTCAGCTTCAGCATCGGCGTGGCTCTGGCTATCGCCCTGGTCGGCTTCGTCACCGTGGGCAAGGGACTGATGCAGATGCGCCGCCACCACAAAGCCCAGCGGGCCCGTGGCGAAACCCCAGAAGCGGTATTCAACGCTCCCGAGGGTCGCGGCGATATCAAGGCCCCGCTCATCATCGGCGTCTATATTCTTTCGACGGCCGCCTACATCACGGTCAGCGGGATGCTCATTGACTGGCATCCGGGCGTCATGATGGTGATGTTCTTCTACGGCTTCCTCTACACGCCGATAATCAGCTACGTCACCGCCCGCATGGAAGGCATCGCCGGCGAGGTGGTCAACATTCCCTTTGTCCGCGAAGCGTCATTCATCATGTCCGGCTACCAGGGCGTGGCCGTCTGGTTCCTGCCCATTCCATTGCACAACTACGGCTCGATGACCGTTTTTTACCGCACCTGCGAACTGACGGGCACCAAGTTCTGGAGCATCTGGAAGTCAGAAGTCCTGCTCACGCCCATCGTACTGCTGGCCTCGATCTTCTTTGCCAACTTCATCTGGAGCCTGGCTCCCGTGCCCAGCGCTCAGTATCCGTTCGCCCAGCAGTGGTGGGAGGTGATGGCGGAGAACAACGCCATCGTCCACACGTCCACGCTGGGCGGCTTTTCACGCTTTGAACAGGCCTTCCGTGGCGATTTCATCGTCTGGGGACTGGCTCTGGGCTCGATGCTGTTCGGGGTGCTGCGCGTGCTGGGGGCGCCGGTATTCCTGACTTATGGCATCGTGCGAGGTCTGAACCAGACGCTGCCATTCGCCGTGATTCCCCAGTTCATCGGTGCGTTGATAGGCCGCTATTACTTCCAGCGCAAATTCGGGGCCCGCTGGCGTCAGTACATCCCCGTCATCGTCGCCGGCTTCAGTTGCGGCGTCGGCCTCATCAGCACGCTGGGCATCGGCATCACCTTCCTGATTAAGAGCGTCTTTCAGTTGCCGTTCTGAAGCCGACGGCGTCCATCCGTCCGTTCCGCTTGCCGGATCCCCTGAAGACATCGCCATGAGCAAGACCAACCCCGCCATCGACCCTCGCTCCGACATTCGGCTTGGCGAACCGATCATCAAGGTCCGCAACATCTCCAAACGCTTCAACCTGCGCGGCGAGACCGTCTACGCCCTTCGCGACGTCAACTTCGACATCATGCGTGGCGAGTACCTGTCGATCATGGGGCCGTCCGGCTCGGGCAAAACCACGCTCTTCAACATGATCGGCGCGCTGGATACGCCCACCGACGGCGCGGTGGAGATCGGCCCGTTGGACCTGACCCGACTCACCGGCCGCCAGCTTGCCTACGTGCGCAACCACTACATCGGTTACATCTTTCAGGCATACAACCTGATCTGGTCGCTCGATGCGACGCACAACGTCTCCCTGCCGGGCGTCTTCAGCGGCCTGTCACTGGAGCAGGCCAACACCAAGGCTGTTGAGTGCCTGGAGCTGGTCGGCCTCGGACATCGGCTCGACCACCGGCCCGACGAACTGTCCGGCGGCCAGCAGCAGCGCGTCGCCATCGCCCGCGCTCTGATCAACGACCCGGCCATCATTCTCGCGGATGAGCCGACCGCCAATCTCGACTTCAAGACCGGCGCCGACATCATCGCCATGCTCAAAAAGCTGTCGGTCGAGCGCGGGGTCACCATCATCACGGCGACGCATGATCACAAGATGCTGTCCAACTCCGACCGCATCCTGTGGATCCGCGACGGCCAGGTCGACCGCGTCGACCGTCGCGAAGACATCGAGATCGAGGAAGGCGGCATCGAGACCATCGACGCCCAGGGCGTCATCAACGAGCGTCTTGACGGCTGATTCTCAGCCGCGCTGCGCCCATCGAATCAGGGCTGTGATGGCGTCATCCTGCATAGGGTTGGTCAGGCGGCCGAACTCTTCAGGCGTTGAAAGCGTCAGGGCGTCCGAGTGTTCTGCCTGGCGATGGAGCCTGCGTGCCGCGGCGACCGTCTCCCGCACCGCCTGCGGATTGACGTGCTGGTCCAGCGTCGGCGCGATGACATGCACGGGCCGCGGGCCGATCGCGGCCAGGATCTCATCAAAATCCACCGGCACGTGCGCCTCGCGTCCGATGAACGAACCCAATCGTGGAAGCCAGCCGAAATGATGGCTCCATCGCCGCAGGCCGCCCGACGGTGACTCGGGGGTATCGACTCGCAGCGGCGTCCAACCGCTGATCACCGCAGCCCCCGCCACGCGATGGTCCATGGCAGCGGTTATGAGCGCCAGCATCGAACCCAGGCCGAATCCATACAGATAGATACGCGTCGCGTCGACTTCGTCATGCTGTGCGAGGCCGTCGATCGCATGCCGTACGTCCAGCACCATGCGTCCCATCAGGCTCCAGTTAGGATGCCGTGTGTAGAACCCTTGCCGTTCATCCTGCCGTCCACCCGTACCGATCGGGTCGAAGCACAGGACGTGGGCGAATCCTGCATTCACCAGCCGCACGTGCGGCGGATCGCCGCTTCGATAGCCGCCGATGTATCCGTTGGAGCAGGCGAATGGCGGCAGCCAGATGACCGCCGGCCGCGGTTCGTCGCCGGGCTTCGCCCCCGCGGCGCGGTAGAACTGCGCAAACACGCCGTCGCCGAACGTCCACGGCTCGCGCTGCGGTTGGCCGGGCTTGTCCCGGACATTCAGCCGCTCCGATTCCGCCGATTCGCCCTGGCCGAAGACCGTGGGCTTCGGCGCATACGCCGGGCCGTCGCCGAGCAGAAACGCCAGCCGTTGGGCGGTCGATGCGCCAGCCGTGGGCGGTGTCGCCGTCTTGGCCGTGGTCAGCGCGGTCGCCATCCCGTCGTGAAGTGGTGCGAACGGGAACACGTCGGCCGCCGCCTCGCCGTGAGCCACACGCCAGAGACACTCGTCAAAGGCACGGCGTGTTTCGGGTTTGCGGCCGTGCTGATGCGGCCGATAGCGGACGGTGATCTGTTTCGACGCGTCGAGCAAATCGTAGACCGGCTGAATCAGACGAAGCGCCGTCTCGATGGCGAAAGTGCTTTCGACCCAGTCGAAGACGGCGGTGCTTAACAGAAGCGGCCGCGGAGCGATCAGGGCCAGCAGTTCGTGGCAGTCCGCCGGGAGCCATTTCTCGCGACCGGCGAAAAAACGCAGCCGCGGAGTCATCCATTCCGGAAAAACCCGCGTGAGCAGCTCGATCGATTCTCCGTATACCGATTCATCGAAGTCGCGGAAGTTGATCGCCCCGCCGACGCCGGAGCTCGAGCTGATGACGCCGGCCAACCGCTCGTCGAACGCCGCTGCGATGATCGACTGTTTGCCGCTGCGTGAATGGCCGCCGATGTAGATACGATCCGCATCGACGAAGGGAAGTTTCGTCAGCCAGTCCACCGCGCGGCTGGCACCCCATGCCCGCCGGCGCAGGGCGCCCCAGTCAGCGTCGGGGTAGAACTTCGTCCAGGGCCGCGACGCGTCCGGAGGCACGGGCTGCATCTCCGGTAAATCGTCGCAGGCCGCGTACCAGCAATACACCATGCCGCGCTGCACGCTTCGGCGGGCCCATGTGAGGTACGGCATGTAGTTGGACAGGAAGACAGGAGCTCGCTTGCCGGCCCGCTGAGCCTCTCGCGCCGCATCGGGAACCACCAGCAGGCACGGCAGCGTCGCCTGATGGTCGGGCCCGAACTCGAGCCTCACCGTCCATACCTCGTCGTGGGGCCGACGACGTTGGCTCTCGATCACCGCACGCAGATTGTCAGGGGCCGCCGGGGCACGACCGACCATGTGGGCTTCAAGAGCCGCCATTATTTCCCGCCGGCGCCGCGGCCAACGCGCCGCGGTCACCGCCCCGCCATCGTCGTGGCGCAACAGATCCGCAGGCCAGGGGCGCGCAGGCCACGAAGAAAAGTCCGGCGGTAGTTCGCCGGACTTCTCAATCCATTGTTCGAACGCTTCCACGCGAGGCAATACCCGACGCATTTGCGCCAGCACGGCCTCGCGACGCAGACGCGACGGATCACTCATTGCTCCGGCTCCCACCTCACTGTCGCCGCCGTCAACACGCCGACGCCAGTCAGGCCTTCTGGGCCCACGGATAAGGCCAGCCGTGATACCACTTCAGGGCCTGCAGGGCCTTGACCTTGGCCGCGGGCAGGGCCGGCAAATCGCTCACCGCCGTGTTTGTGCCCACGTGCGCCGGACGACGCATGCCGGGGATCACCGTGCTCACCGCCTCATGGGCCAGCACAAATTTGAGCGCCAGAGTCGGCAGATCCTTGTACGTGCCGTCGAGCTGAGCTTCCACCGCCTTGATGTGCGGTTCGGCTTCCTTCAGCCTCTCCGGCGTCAGGAACTCGGCCCGCCAGTCGTTATCCTCGAACTTGTGTCCCGGGCGGATCTTGCCCGTCAGCAGGCCTTCCTCGAAAGGCACACGCACGATGATGCCCACGTTGTGCTTCCTGGCCGCCGGCAGCAACTTTTCGGCCGGTCGCTGCTCGAAGACGTTGTAGATCACCTGGATCGTATCGGCCTTGCCCGACTCGACCAACCCCACCGTGTTGTAGGGATCCCAGTCGTTGGCCGACACGCCCCACGCGCGAATTTTCCCATCCTTCTTGAGCTTGTCGACCGCCTGGTACCACTCGTCGAGCTTCACGTAGGGGTCGACCCAGGAGTGAAACTGCTGCACGTCCAGGTGATCGGTGCCGTAGGACTTGAGGCTCTTTTCCGTGCACTCAATGATCCACGAGGCTGGAAAGGTCGTCTCCAGCGGCTCATGATCGAGCACAGGCCACTTGTAGGTCTTGGGCGGCACCTTTGAGGTCAGCACGACTTTGTCACGCCGATTCTTGAAGACACGTCCGATGATCTTCTCGCTGTCGCCGTAGCCCAGGGCGCTGTCATAGAAATTGACACCCTGATCGAATGCCGCGTTCAACGCTTTTTCGGCCAGGGCGTCGTCGCGGTGGCCCCAGCCCCCGCCAATGCCCCATCCGCCAAAGCCGATCTCGCTGACCTTGATGCCTGTTCTGCCAAGGGTGCGATACTTCATGCCCGATCCAGTCCTTTCCCGTCACGAACCGACACAAAACGGCCGGCCCGTCAAACGTTCGATTCTCACTCAGCGTTTTCGATGGTCAACGGATTGTCGTCAACGTCGGTCAGCCGCAGGTAGAAATCCCAGCCGCCGACCACATCCACGCACTTGACCACCAGCCGGTTGTCGCCCTGGTTCAACGTCACGTCTTCGATCAGATCCTGATCCCAGTCGCTGCCGCGACGCTTCTGGTCATAGGTGTGGATCAGCTGGCCATTGAGCCAGATCTGCAGGTAGTCGTCGCTGCCGACCCACATCGAGAGACTCTCCATCGGCTCGTCGGCTCGAAGGATCGCCACCGCGTACGCGGCCGCGTAGTCCGTGTTGCCGCCGTATGGAACATGGAGGTTCACCTGTCCAGCCTGCACGTCGCCGGTGAACGAATGCACCTGCCACGTGGTCCCCTCGGGCGCCTCCTGGGAGCCGTCCAGCTCCCCCGCGTTGTCCACAAAGGCGTGCGTGGCCGCGGCCTGCTGCTCATCGCCGGCGAACGCGTCTTTGTCGTACATGAAGGGTCCAAGCAGCAGCCAGTTCATCACAAAGTGTTTTTCTTCGAGAAACGGCAGCGCATCGGGGTCCGGCGGCACCACGACGTTGACCGGCGGGATCGGCTGCTCCGCCTCAACCTGCGCAGGGTTCGTCGTTGCGTCATCCTCAGCCCATGTCGTCGCCGCGACGCCAAGAATCACCAGTCCCGCCATCAGCGTACACATCGTTTTCATCATGGATACTCCCTGAATCCGTTGGGGTGTCACAAGGGTTTACGTCGCCGTCACCGCAGCGTTCAGTTCCTGGGGAGCATGGCGATGATGACGCCCAGACGGCTGTCGGCGGCGAAACCCGACATCTCGCGCAGCCGGCCGAATTCGCCCCCGGAAATCTGGCCGATCACGCCCAGACCTTCGGGCAGGTGCTTCCTGAGAAGTTTGCCCTGCTGCTCAAAACTATGCCGCCAGCCGCCTGCGCACGAAAAGAAAATCATAGCGGTCATCTCGTCGTGCCGCCGCTTCGCGTTAACTTCCTTGAGCAGTTCTTCCAGGCGCAGCGGAGCATCCGCCCGCCCCTTGGCGCCGGTGCAGATCGTGCGAAACTGCCCGGAAATCCGCAGGCCGACGATCGAACTTTCATACACCTGGCCGTCGAAATAGACCGCGCCCCAGTCAGCCGACGCGCCGCCCGCCAGGTCCACGCCCGCCGGGAGAACATCGCTGATGCCCTCAGCCACATACTCATGCCGCAGTGTGTGCATCTGCCCCGCCACCAGCAGGACGTTGGCCGCTCCGGGCGTCGGGTCAAACCTGAATTTGCCGACCAGTTCAGCCGCCTTTTCCTTGTGCAGCGGCCGCTGGCTGAGAAAATGCGAATACACCGGGCCACCGCCCCAACTCCAGTCCACCTGGTCGAAGGGAATCTCCACGCGCTCGGCCTGCAGGTCCACATCACCGAGGATGGCCGTGATCGAAATCCCCGACATCTTCTCCCCCATCTCGGCGAAGCTGTCCCGGTCATTGGGTGAGTAGTCGTCCCAGTTGTTGGCCACGCCGACATAGGGCGCGTCGCTCAGTTGCTCCCGAAACAGATCATTGGTCGCCCAGTGGCCCTTCATATTCTCGAGGATGTAATAAAGCCGGGGCGTTCGGCCGGCGAGCTTCTGCTCGAGCGAATCACACGCCTGCCGCGCCGACGCCAGCGCTCGTTCGCGAATCTGATCCTTGTCGTCGCTGGCGACGTGGCGGGCGACGGCCGTTACAAAGGTGGGGTATCCCGAGGCCATGACGTCTCCTGTCCTGCGGTGTCTTGTCCGACGAGCATACCAGCCTCTGCGGCCGACGGAAACGTCCGGCGGCGGCCGCGAGCATGGTCATCCCTCACGGCAATCGCGCCGACCGCTCACGGCCGCCAGGACGCTCCGCCTTGCCCCCCACACGTGGAAGCCGATCCGCTATGCTGCTGTGGCATGCCCCCCACACTGCTGCTCACCCACGGCCGCTTCTACACGCCATCGGCCTCGTCGCGCGATCAGCACCCCCACCTGGCCGGTTGTGCGATGCTCATCCGCGAGGGACGGATCGCCGCTATTGGGTCCACCGCTGACATCGCACGTCTCGGGGGCGACGTCGGCGGATCGATCAAGACCGTCGATCTCGCCGGCCGCACCGTCGTTCCCGGCCTCGTCGACAGCCACTGCCACCTCGACGGCATCGGCATGGCCATGCGCCTGATCGATCTGAGCGGCACGCGGTCCAAAGCCGAGTGCATCCAGCGTGTGGCCGAGCGCGTCGCCCGGGCCGAGCCGGGTGAGTACCTCATGGGCCGCGGCTTCAACGTCAACGACTGGAACCCGCCGGCCTTCCCCACAGCCGCCGACCTCGACGCCGTCGCTCCCGATCACCCCGTGGCGCTGGCCCAGTTCGACGGCCACGGAGCGTGGATCAACACCTGCACGATGCGTGACAGCGGCATCAATGCCCAGAGCCCCGACGTTGACGGCGGATCGATCCTTCGCGACGCCGCCGGCCAACCCACCGGGATGCTTTTCGAGAACGCACTGCGGCTGATCCAGTGGCCCGTTGCGACCGACGACGACTACCGCGCGTGCCTGGCCGATGGCATTCGCCACATGCAGGCCTGCGGTTACACCGCGGTGCATGTCATGGCCGCCGGATCGCACCAGCCGGTCAGCCGCCTCGTGGACATGATGCACGAAGACTACGGCTCCGGCCCCTGCCCGCTGCGCGTGCGCGGTTATGTGCTGGATGAGCAATTCGAGCAAGCGGTTGCGGCACGTCGTCGCTGGGCGGACGACCCTCGCTTCCAGGTGACGGGCATCAAAACTTTCGCTGACGGGTCACTTAACAGCCACACGGCATGGATGCTCGAACCCTATGAGGGTGAGCCGGACAACACCGGCGTCCCCACGCTGACCCACGAGCAGCTCGCCAACCTGGTGCGGCGCTGCACGGCGGCCAACCTGCCGCTGGCTACCCATGCCATCGGCGACCGGGCCATCCGCGAGGTGCTCAACGCCCTTGAAGCCCATAGCCGCCGCGACCTGCCGCACCGCATCGAACACGTTCAGCATCTGGACCCCGACGACCTGCCGCGCTTCGCCGCCCTGAATGTCACGGTCTCCATGCAGACCTGTCACCTTATGCCCGACTGGAAGACCGCTGACCGGATCCTCGGCCGCCGCAGCCGGTGGACGTATGCCGCACGTAGCCTGCTCGAATCCGGCGCCAACCTCGCCCTCGGTTCCGACGCGCCTGTGGTCCGCGCCGACTGGCGGGATTCGCTGCTCGCGGCCATTCGCCGCACCGACGGCGACGGTAAGCCCGAAAGAGGCTGGCATCCTCAGGAGGCGCTGACCGTCGGCCAGTGGCTATGGGCCCACACCGTCGGTCCAGCTCGTGCGGTCGGTGAAGCCGACCAGCGCGGCCGACTGGAAGTCGGCATGGACGCCGACCTGACGATTCTCGGCAGGGACATTTTCGCGAAAGATTTTGACCCGACTCCGCAGAACGTCCTGAGCATCCCCATCGACGCCACGGTCGTCGCGGGAATGTTCACGCACAGGACTCTGTGACTTGCGCCCACAACGGTCCTACGCCGGGTGCCTGTAGCAGAGCGAAGCGCCGCCACAGATCGTGACGCCCCACAGCCCTGCCGGGCGTCACCCATCCCCGTCCCGCATCGCCTCGTGACGCAGGAAGTCGAAGTCCAGCCCCAGGTGGGCCTGCTGGACGTGCTCGCGGTACAGGCGTTCATAGCCGCGCGACGCGGTCGTGGCCGGCGGTGTCCACGCGGCCTTGCGCCGAACCAGCTCCGCGTCTTCCACGTGCAGCGTCAACTCTCGTTTATCCACATCCAGCGTGATCTCATCGCCGTCGCGCACCAGCGCCAGCGGCCCGCCCACCGCGGTTTCGGGGGAAATGTGCAGGACCACCGTCCCATAGGCTGTCCCGCTCATCCGCGCGTCGCTGATGCGCACGATGTCCTTGACGCCCGCCAGCTTCTTCGGGATCGGCAGGGCTCCGGCCTCGGGCATTCCGGGGCCGCCGATCGGCCCGGCATTCTGCAGCACCAGCACGCTGGCGGGCGTCACGGCAAGGTTTGGATCGTCGATCCGCCGGCTCAGATCGGCCAGCGATGTGAAGACTACGGCCTTGCCCCGGTGCCGCAGCAGCTTCGCGTCCGCCGCCGCCCGTTTCACCACCGCCCCATGCGGGGCCAGGTTGCCCTTGACCACCACCAGCGCGCCCTTGGCGAGTAACGGGTTGCTCCGTGGGCGGATGATCGTCTGCCAGTCCGGGAAGGTGTAGTCCACGTCCAGCACTTCGCCGAGCGTGCGACCCGTGACGGTCACCACATCCAGATGCAGCAGATCCTTGATCTCCTGCAGCACCACAGGCAGACCGCCGGCCTCGTAGAAGTCCGACATGTACCCCTGCCCCGACGGCTTGAGGTCCACCAGCACCGGCGTGTCCTCGCTGACGCGCTCCAGCCAGTCGAGCTCGACGCGGATGCCCAGCCGACCTGCGATCGCCATCAGGTGCACAATCGCGTTGGTCGACCCACCGATCGCCTGAAGGACGCGCAGGGCATTCTCAAAAGCTTTGCCGGTGAGGATCTTGTCCGGGGTCAGGCGGGTCTCGATCGCCGCCATCGCCGCCTTGCCGGTCTCTTCGGCGATCCGATACCGCTGGGCCATCACCTGCGGCACGGCCGCCGAGCCGGGCAGCATCATCCCCAGGGCTTCGAGCAGACACGCCATCGTCGAGGCTGTGCCCATCACCCCGCACGTCCCCGAGGTCGGCACCAGGTTCGCCTCGACCGCGTCGATGCCCGCGTCGTCGATCTCACCGCGCCGGTACGTCGCCCAGAACCGCCGGCAGTCGGTGCATGCCCCGACGCGCTGAGCCCCGACGTTGCCCGGCAGCATCGGCCCGGTCACCAGGGCGATGGTGGGCAGCCCGGCGCTGGCGGCCCCCATCAGCATGGCGGGCATTGTCTTGTCGCACCCGCCGACGATCACGACCGCATCCATCGGCTGGGCTTTGATCATCGCTTCCGCGTCCATCGCCATCAGGTTGCGGAACATCATGCTGCTGGGGTTGAGGAAAAGCTCACCCAGGCTGATCGTCGGGAACTCCAGCGGCAGGCCCCCCGCCTGCCAGACCCCTCGCTTCACCGCCTCGACCAGTCTGGGCACGTCGCGGTGGCAATTATTCAGATCGCTGAAGGTATTGACGATGCCCACGACCTTCTTGTCCAGGGCCTCACGGGAGAACCCCATCGACTGGGCGAACGCCCGCCGCATGTACAGCGAGAACCCGCGGTCCCCATACTCCGTCAGGCTGTTGGCGATGCCGTGGTTCTGCATGACACGTTCCCGCGTGACGCGCTGTGGGTTGCTCTCCCGCAGACGAACATCCTATCACGCTCGGCTTCGCATCGTGGGCGACCGAAGGCCGCCTCGCCCTTGCGTGCGGGTCAAGCTCCGTGTGGTCCGTCGACCTCGCCGCCGGGACGGGCACGAAAAATAATCTGCGTTCCACCCCGCCGACCCCCTTGTTTTTCAAATGTCTCGACGTACATTCAATCGCAATCCACCCCGTGGTCGGCCCTCTGTCGGCCCCCGGCGGCGGGAACTCGCGCGGCGTCGGCCGTTTCGCCGGTCGCACCGCCTCTGGTTCTCATCGCACCATGATTCACCCCGATACGGAGTTGCGCCATGTGAGCGCAGTGGTCGGCTACGGTGTCTTCGCCCGCCGGCCCATCCCCCGAGGCGCCATCGTCTATGTCCGCGACGCCCTCGAGGTCGAAATCACCCCCGACCATCCCCTCATGGACGATCCCGCCTACCGCCCCGTCATCGACCGCTATTCCTACATGGACGATCATGGTGTGCGCGTCATCAGCTGGGACATCGCCAAGTACGTCAACCACTGCTGCCACGCCAACACGCTCAGCACCGGCTACGGCTTCGAGATCGCCATCCGCGACATCGCCGCAGGCGAGCAGATCACCGATGATTACCGCATGTTCCTGGCCCCCGGCGAGGAAATGCCACTGGCCTGCGATCTGGCTGACTGCCGCGGCATCCTGCGCTGCGACGAGTTCGACCAGATGGCCGATACATGGGACAGGCGGATACGCGAGGCCCTCGCGTGCCTGCCGAAGGTCGACCAGCCGCTGCTGCCCTTCATGGACCGCAAACTGAAGCAGAGCCTGACACGCTATATCAATACCGGCCGCGGCTACCGCTCGATCACGTGCATGAAGCCCGGCCACCACCAGCCGGCCCGTCCGCGCGTGATCGCCCGCGAACGTTCCTCCGCAGCAGCCGCCAGTCGGTCCGCACGCTGAGCGGGCCAATATCCGCCCACACTTTCCAGCCGGCGCATCCAGCCTACAGGTCGGCGCCGTTGGTGGCGATCACCTGGCTGTACCACGCGGCTGAATCCTTGAGCGTGCGTTTCTGCGTCCCGTAGTCGACGTGAATCAGGCCGAAGCGGTGCTTGTATCCTTCGCTCCATTCGAAGTTGTCGAGAATCGCCCAGTGGAAGTAGCCGCGCACCGGCACGCCCTCCTCACTGACATCGCGCAGCCGGCCGATGTAACGCCGCAGAAATTCAATCCGTTGCGGATCATGCACGTGCCCATCCGCGCTGATCCAGTCCATGCACGACAGGCCGTTTTCGGTGACGACGATCGGCAGCCTGTATTTCTCGTGAATGAACCGCGGCCCCCAGTAGAGCGCGTCGGGCTCCACCGGCCATTCATACAGCGTGATCGGACTGCCCGGCGGCCGCGGCACAAGGACCGCTTTGCCCTGCGCGTCGGCCTGCACGGGGTACCCGGTGTAGACGTTCATGCCGTAGAAATCGAGCGGCTGGCGAATCGTGTCCATATCCGCCGTCGCCGCGGGCGCGTCGCGTCCAAAGACTTTCAGGCCGCTTTCCGGGTAGTGCCCGAGAATCGCCGGATCGCTGAACCACGCATGGCAGAAGAGATTGGAGATCACCTCCTGTGTGCCGTAGCGGGCTGCGGCCACGTCCGTAGGATCGTCCGTCGCCGGCAGCAGAATATCGCCGGTCGGCGCCCAGCCGACCTGGGGCGCGGCCTTGCTCGCGGCCCGGATCACCTGCACCGCCCGGCCATGGGCCATCAGCACATGATGGGCCGCCCGTAGCACATCGCATCGCGGTAGTTTCAGACAGGGCGCATGACCGCCGTCTTCATGGCCCATCTTCACGAAGACCTGCGGCTCGTTGATCGTCATCCAGTGACGCACCCGATCGCCCAGGCGGTCCACCACCACCCGCGTGTAGTCCGCAAACCATTCGCTGCTGTCACGATTGAGCCAGCCACCCCGGTGGTGGAGGGCGAGTGGATAGTCCCAGTGAAAGAGAGTCACCCAGGGTGTGATGCCGACCTCCAGGAGCGTGTCGACCAGCCGGTCATAGAACGTCAATCCCTTGGCATTGACGCGGCCGACGCCCTCCGGCAGTACGCGCGGCCAACTGACGCTCAGCCGGTAGGCCTGCAGGCCGATCCGCCGCATCAACGCCACATCTTCGCGGTAACGGTGGTAGTGGTCGGCCGCCACGTCGCCCGTATGTTCGTTCCAGATGCGGCCGGGACGATGGGTAATCATGTCCCACACGCTGGGGCCCTTGCCATCTTCTTCCCACGCCCCCTCGATCTGATACGCCGCCGCCGCCGCGCCCCACACGAAATCGTCAGGAAAACTCATTGGCCGCCTCGTTTCCACCCGGAACTCTCGTGACACAACACCTGCCGGCGAGCGGTTCGCCAATGGGAGCGGCAGGATTCGAACCCGCGACCGAGCGATTATGAGTCGCCTGCTCTAACCACTGAGCTACGCTCCCGCGCCGGCATTCTCGCCGACATGCCCGGCGCCCGCCAGCCGGGCCGTGCCTCGGCCTCATTCGCGTTATGATCCTGCCATGAGCAAGCTTTACACCGGCCGCGGCGACAGCGGCGAGACCGACCTTTTCTCAGGCACACGCGTGGGCAAGGACAGTCGCCGCGTGGCGGCCTACGGGTGCGTGGACGAACTGAACAGCCACCTGGGCCTGGCCTTGGCCGGCTGCGCGGTCGAGGCGATTCGTCGGCCGCTGGTCGACGTTCAAAATCACCTGTTCGATCTCGGCGGCGAACTGGCCACCCCGGCCGCCACCACACGCAGTAATCCCGCGGCCGCCATTCATGACCAGCACGTCGAGGCGCTCGAACGATACATCGACGCGGCCTGTGCGGACGTCGACGCCCTGCGGCAATTCATTCTTCCCGGCGGCTGCGAACTGGCGGCACGATTGCACGTGGCGCGGACGGTTTGCCGGCGGACCGAGCGCGAGGTGGTCGCCCTGTCGCGCGTCGAGCCGGTCCGGGCCCAGATCGTCGTCTACCTCAACCGCCTCAGCGACCTGCTTTTCGCCCTGGCTCGCGCGGCGAATGCGGCCGCCGGGGTCGACGATGTGCCTTGGCGCAAGCAGGACTAGGCTCGCGGCCAGATGGCGGCGTGCTCGGGCGGCCCGCGTCACGACTGGACCGTACGCTCAAGATCCACCCAGCAGCCGGCTGGATCTGCCAGTGGGCCGGCGGCCGGGCGCTTACGCAGTTCGGTGATGAGCGTCCGCATCGGCCCATGCACCGGGGCGGTGAAGGTCACCTCGTGCTTGCGCACGGGATGGTAGAAGTGCAGATAGGCCGCGTGCAGCGCCGGAAAGGTCATCAGCACGTCGTCACGCTCCAAGGCCGCGTACATCATCGGCTGGCCCTGCTCTTTGGGCCTCGCGTAGTTCAGAAAGCTGCGGCCGCCCGCCGGCGTCGGCGGATGGTCGAGCTCGTATGGGCCGATCACCTCCCCCCCGTAGGCGATATCGCCCGCCAGCGGGTGACCAATGTATGACATATGCACGCGAATCTGATGCGTGCGGCCGGTCTTCAGCTCCAGCTCGACCAGCGCGTAGCCCCTGTAGCGCTCGCGCACCCGGTAGAGCGTGACCGACGGGCGCCCGCCGCTGTCATGACGCACCGCATATGCTTCGCGAATGGTCGGGTGCTTGCCGATAGGCTGCTCGATGACGCCGCCTTCACCCTCCGGCTGGCCATGCACCACCGCGAGATAGGCCTTGTTCACCTTGCGGCGCTCAAACTGCATGGCGATGGCGGCGTGGGCGTCGTCGCTCTTGGCCACCACCATCACGCCCGTGGTGTGCTTATCCAGGCGATGCACGATGCCCGGCCGCAGCAGCGACGCGCCGATGCCGCTCAGGCCCGGCACCCCGCCTTCGGTCTTGTCAGCCACCTCGATCGGCAGGCCGCTTTCATCCTCGTCTTCCTCGACCTCGGACTGCGCCGCGATACCGTCATCCGCGGCGTCGGCGCCCTGCAGGTCCGTCGCTCGCAGGCCGCTGGTGCGCCATTCGATCCAGCGTCCGCCGGCTGCTTCCACCTGCTGCTTGAAATGGTGGGCCAGGGCGTTGACCAGCGTGCCGTCAAGCTGGCTGCGGGCCGGGTGGACGATCAGCCCCGCCTGCTTGTTGATGACGATCAGGTCGTCGTCTTCGTAAAGAATCTCCAGGGGGATGTCCTGGGGCACGATCGTCCGCACCGCGGGCGCGGGCAGCGACAGCTCAATGCGGTCGCCTTTCTGCACCATGTGGCTGCGCTTGGTGGGCTGACCGTTGATCCGCACGGCGCCATGGGCGATGAGCTTCTGCACCTTCGCCCGGCTCACGCGCTTGAGCCGGCTGTGCAGATAGACATCCAGGCGCTTGTCGACCTCACGCCGCACCGTGAACGCGCAGCGCTGCGCGGCGGGGCCAAGATCGGGCAAGTCGGGCAGGTTGTCGGCATCAGACTGATCGGCGTGAGGGCTCACTGTCCAGCATCATCGTCTGATGCGGCCGTCTCCGCCTCGTCGGTCCCGGTGGTGGGGACGTCGGCCGCATCGTTCGCGGTGGCGCTCATCGGTTCACCGGTCGCGGCGGCGGACGCAACGGGCGGCGCCAGCGACATCGGCTCTCGAAGCCGATCCAGTGCTGCGGCGCGCTGCTGCGCCTGCTGCACCAGCGCGGGCTGATCGATGGCCTGGGCCTCGGCGATGGTCTGTTCGTAGCGCTGGCCGGCCAATTCCCACTGTCGCTGGCTCTCCGCCACCGCCGCCAGACCCAACAGGGCGTTGACTTTGTAGATCGGCGCCAGCGACGCCATCTCCCGCACCGCTTCGTAATGCGTCGCCGCCTCGTGCAGCGTGCGTTGGCGTGCAGCCGCGTTGTCGCCTCCACCCATGGTCAGTTCCTCGGCCGCCCCGACTTCGGCTTCGGTCCGCAGCAGCCGATCACCGGCCCGCAGATGCGCCAGAGCCCGCACCACGGGGTCATCCACCGACTCCGCCACAGACGCCAGGCCGGCCGGACTCTGCTCAAACTCGAGGTTCGCCCAGTTCTGCTCCTGCTGACGATAGCGGTAGCCGGTGATCATCTGCACCGCCACCACCGCCACCAGCACCACCAGCACCACCAGCAGCAGGCTGTTGCCCCACTTCTGCCAGAACTGCCCGAAATTGCGGAAGAACTCGGCCAGTTCGTTTTCTTTCAGCTCGTGACGATGTTCTGAATCCATCGCTTGGGTCGATCCTTATGCTCTGCGTGTCAGGAGTATGCGGGCTGGGACCGGGCGAAACGACCTCATGGGTGCGGCCTCACGCACCCTGCCGATCGGTGATCCACACGACCGTGGACACGATGCCTCCCCGCCGTGAAAACTGCAGCGTCAGCCGCTCATCGCCTTTGACGTACCACATCAGCGTCTGGCTGTTCTCGGCCCGTTCGCTGACCGGCCGCCAGCCATACAACGGCGCATGGTGGCGGTAGAAACGTGTCGCGTCGGCCATGCTCGAGCGGCCCTGGTACACATGTCTCACATACCGGCTGATTCCGTGCACCTCGACGAGCGACTGATCCACCACCACTTTGAACCCGATCGGCATCGGCAGGTCGGGAATCGGCGAATCGGGCCGCGCCACCAGGCCCAACCCGGTCTGCGGCGGCAAATACTGGCCGTCGCTCGACAGTGACAGGACATGGGCGTCTTCAACGCAGCCGCCCATTGCCGCGGTTGTCAGCAAGATGGCGAGCAACCGGAAGCGTGGACGCATGACGTGGGCCTCTACGGGAGTGGGTCCATTGGCCGGGAACGTCGGCCCCATGATCGCGAGGATAGTCTAGAGGCCGCCGCAAGGCCCGGCAAACGAGGATGCCTCACGAGGCGACCCCATTCCGGGCGACTCCAAGGCCATCCGCGTCATACCCTGCCGGCTCGCGCCGGACCCGAACCCGGACCAAGGCGCAGGGCCTCAAGCGGACAGGCGGCCGGCTGCGGCTTCCGTAACCGGGACGCCAGTCCCCTCGCGGACCCAACGGTCCACAATTTCCACCAGGTGCGGCAGATCGGGCTTGGCGATCTGTTCGTCCGCCCCGACCTGTGAACCCTTGTGCCGCGTGTCGGCCGTGATCAGCGACGAAAACAGCAGCACCGGAATGTGCCGCAGCGGAGCAGATTCCTTGACCCGCCGCGTCAGGTGCAGACCGTCGACCTGCGGCATTTCGATATCGGTGACCAGAATGTCACACCCCGGCTGCCCGTCGACGCCCGGCTGAATCGCGTGCCATGCGTCCAGTCCGTTCGAAAACGCCCGCACCTGCGTGTATCCGCTGGCCCCCAGGACGCCGGTCATGATCCCTCGGATGAATTTGCTGTCCTCGGCCACGATGATCCGCGCCGACCCGCGGTCCACGCCCAGCGGGTTGGGTACCCGGTCGATGTGCAGCATGTCCTGCACGCTGATGTGGTCGCTGATCGATTCGAAATCGAGCATCAGCACCAGCCGCTGGCCGATCTCGGTGATGCCGGTGATGGCGAAGTGCGATTGGCCCTCCGTGTCCGGCACGCTCTTCATGTCGCCCCAGTTCATGCGGTAGATCTGCTCGACGCCGCTGACGGCGAACGCGGCCTGTTGTCCGTTGAACTCCGTGACGATGACCTTGCGATCCTCGCCCACCGGCTCGATCCTCAGGTACTTGTGCAGATCGACCAGCGGCAGCAGCCGCCCACGCAGGTTGAACATGCCGATCACGCACGGGTGCTGCTGCGGCGCTGCCACCGTCCGCATCGGCAGGATCACCTCGCGTACCTTGGCCACGTTCACGCCGAACGTGCCGGCCCCCACGCTGAACACCAGCACCTCCAGCTCGTTGGTGCCCGACTCCAGGAGGATCTCGGCCTCACCCTGGCGCGTCGGACCGGTCTTGCCGTGATGGCCGCTGGCGACTGGACTGGTCATGGAGCCCTCCCGTGGAGACAGGTGTCGGCCCGGAGGGTCGTCCGGCAGCGCGCGCCGCGGGCGCCGAGTCGGGTCGCTACCGTTGCCTATCGACCGCCCGCACAACCGGCTTGATCGGGAAAACCGCCAGCGTTTGACACTGCCCCGTCACGCCCCATAATCTGCACGGCTCGGCGGTCCGACCGCCCGATGGTGAGCGTAGCTCAGTTGGTTAGAGCACCAGGTTGTGGTCCTGGGGGTCGGGGGTTCGAATCCCCTCGCTCACCCTTCCTTCCGATATCCTGCGACAAGCCTCCGGCGTGCCGTCTGAGGACACACGCTTACCCGCTCAGGCCTGCCTTCAGGAAATACTCCATCAGCTCGTGGCCGAAGTCGATGTGCAGGTCGGACTCGGCGGCGTTGGCTTCCGAGAACGACCGCTTGAGCACGGCGTTGACGTGCTCGCCGCACAGGGCGAACGGCACGGGCGTCGGATCGTGCTTGCGCGTGCTCACAGCCGTGTAGTGGTCCGGCAGGTAGAGCATCCGATAGGGCTCGCCGCGATCGCGCAACGCCTGATGCAGCGGACCGACCACGTGGCGATCGATGCTCTCGATGGCCGCGACCTTCGTCGCCGCGTCGGCGGCGTGCGACGCCTCATCCGGCGCTTCGACATGCACGCACACCAGGTCGTAGTGATCGAGCGCCGCGATCGCGTGCGAACCGGCCGCCGCGTAGTCGGTGTCGTGGTAGCTGGTCTGACCGGGCACATCGAGACGGTCCCACGCGATGAACTGGCTGATGCCGGCCAGCAGGTCCACGGCCGTGATCATCGCCCCACGCAGGCCGAAACGGCTTTCAAAACTAGGTATGGCCGGCCGGCGGCCCTGGCCCCACGGCCAGACGTGTGTGGCGGGGGCTTCACCAAGCTCGACCCGCGTGAGATTCACGTCATGCTCCGCAAAGAGCGCCTCGCTGCGGCTGACCATCTCACGCAGCAGTGCGGCCTCGGGGCAGCCGCTTGGCAGGTGCTTGCTGATCGGCTCGCCCGGCACGTCATGCGGCGGGGTGGTGCGCAGCTTCGACCAGTCGCGCTGCCCGCTGCTGTCGACCAGGATGTTGCGATAGCTCACGCCGGGATAGAAGGTCATGCCCGGCGCGTCGAGTTGGCCGGCCAGGTCGCCCAGCAGCGTCCAGCCTTCCTTATCGCCGATGTGCCCGGCCGAGTGGTCCTGCATCAACCCGTCGATGACGGTGACGAGGTTGACGCGGAAGATCCAGTCGGTGTCGTTCAGTTCGATGCCCAGGGCGGCCGCTTCGAGCGGCGCCCGGCCGGTGTGGTAGGTCGCCGGGTCGTAACCCAGCAGGTTCATGCAGCAGATGTCCGAGCCGCACGCCATGCCCGCGGGCGTCGTGGCGACCGAGCCCTGCCGGCCTTCGATGCTCAGACGGTCGGTGTTCGGCTTCCTGGCCGCTTCAAACGGTGTCCTGCCGTCCAACTGTTCCAAGGGGAAATCGGCCGCTCCATCGGCGATGACAATGGCGTATTTCATGGCCGGCATTCTAGCGAAGCCGGGTGCTCGCGGCCGAACGTTTTCAGTCGGCGAGCATGGTCGGCGGGTCGACGGCCCGGACCGGCTGGCCGGGCAGACGCACGGGCTGGAAGGTATGCGTACGCGATGACTCCCGCGCCGCCAGGCACAGGGCCGCACTCAGCAGGCCATCGTTCAGGTCGGTCGCTGGCTCCACGGCGCGCCGCCCAGCCGCCTGGTCGCGCAGCATGCCCACGAAGTTGCCGGCCAGCACCTGATCGCCGCCGAGGTGTTCACCGCTGGCCGTCACTTCGATCTGATCCACGCGGTTGACGAAATGGTCGAAAACCGTGATAGCGTTGCGATACCAATCGAACTCGAGCGTCGCGTCCTGTCCGACGATCCGGGCCCCACGACGGTTGGACTTCAGACGGGCCACGAAGTTCTGGCCATAGGTTGCATGCACGCCGTTGTTGTAGCGCACGATCACACTGCCCGCATCCTGATGCTTGATGCTCCGGGCGAAGCAGCACAGATGGTCGTCCTCGGGACCTAAGCCTCCCATGCCTCCAGCCGAGCCGCGTCGGCGGTGCGACGGCGGGCCTTCGGGACATGTGTCGATCTCGTCGCAGTCACGGCAGCGCAGCGCTTCGGGTTTATCGCCGCCGTACACCGTGCGCGACGTCATGGCCGCGACCGCCGTCGGCTGCACACACTGGCCGCCGTCCGACCCGGCGCGGATCATCGCCGTGATGTAGTCCAGGTCGTGCGTGGCCTTCTGCAGCCACAACCCGCCGGTCTGCTCGTGGCTGCGGTACCAGTTGGCGAAGTACGTTCCTCCATAGGGTACATCGTTGAACGCCATCACCTGATTGACCACGCCCAGCCTGCCGCTGCGGATGATCCGCAGCACCTGGCCAAACAACGGCGTCGTGCGCAGCGGAAACGACACAAGAACCCGCCGTTCACGTCCACGCCACGCGCTTCCCAATGCCTCAAGCTGGTCAAAGTCGATGGCGACCGGCTTTTCCAGGAAAAGCGGCAGATCCACGTCCACCGCCGCCACCTCGACCGCCATCGGTGTGTGCAGGTGGCAGCGCGTGCCGATGATCAGGCCGTCAAATCCCGCCGGCGCCGCCAGCATCGCCGCGACGGACTCGAACGCCTCCAGCCTGTCATCGGGAATCCTGTGGTCGCGCAGCCGCGCTCGCGTGCGCTCGACGGCGGGGTCCACCACGCCTGTGAGCTGCACGTCGGGATCGACCCGCCGCATCTCCATCACCATGCTGCTTGCACGTCCGCCCAGACCGATGGCCGCCAGCCGTAGCATCATCCTGCCCTTTCCGACTTCGCCCGGCGCATGGCGCCCGCCCGCGTTCCCAGGCAGTCAGAACTGTACCGGCAGGCCCTCAGCTTTCCACTTCTCGACCAGAAGCTGGGTCTCGGTGAGTAGAGCCTTGAGTCGCTGGGCCGCGTCGTTGAGATTCTGGTACAGGGCCGGATCATGCACCAGGCTGCCCAGCGTTCCCTGCCCGCCGTTGACATGGGCCATTGTCGCCCTCGCCTCGTTCAACAGCAGTGACAGCTCGTCAGACACGCTCGCGAACCGCTGGGTGATGTCCCGGGCGCTCTGATCGAACGTCGCCAGCGTCTGACGTGCCTGGGCCGCGGTCTCCTTGACGTTCTGGCGCAGGTCGTCGTCGTTGACCCATTGGCGCACGCCTTCGAGCACGGCCTCGGTCTCGCGGAGGCGCGCGTCCGCCCGCGCGACAAGCGTCGCGAGGTTGCCGGTGCCGTCCCCCGCGTCGACCGTCGCCACATCGCGAGGTTCCAGCAGCCGGTTGAGATTCTCACCCACCACCCGCCACTCCCGGGCCAGGGATTCGAAATTTGCCGAGACGCGGCGCAGCTCGCTGATCGGTTCATCCAGGGCGACACGCATCTGCGCCGCCAGCGACTCGGACTGTGGCCGACCACGGATGTCGAGCACCGCGCTGCCGTCTGTCGGCAGCATGTCCGCCATCTGCTGGTCGCTCAGGCCCTGCACGCTCAGCTTCAGCGCCGAACTACCCCCCAGCAGCAGCGGTGCCTCGGCGACAAGGCGGACATCCCGGGGGATGCGGTAATCGCCTTCGATACGGGCCACCAGGTTGACGCCGTCGCTCGGCGGGTCGGCCAGATGAATACTGCGCACGCCGCCGATGTCGATACCCGCCATCTTCAGCCGGCTCGACTCCCCCAGGCCATTGGCGCTGTCCATCAGAATCCGCAGGTCGTAGCCGGCCTTGAAGAAGCTGCTGCCGTACCCGAAAAGCAGCAACATGACGGCCAGCCCGCTTAGACCGCACACGAGCGTGATGCCCACCGCGATGTTGCGTGATCGTTCGGTCATCGCTCACCGTATCGGATCGGACGCTGAGTCCGCCGCGGCCCCGCCGACTTTCGCGAAACCCGCGTGAATCGCTTCCAGTTCCTGCCGGTACGCCCGGCCCTGCACGAACCGTTGCACCATGTCGTCGGGCACCTGCGCGAACGTTGCGGGGTCGGCGTCGGCGACAATTTGACCATCGTAGAGCATGACGATGCGGTCGGCAATGCGGTTGGCGCTGGCCATGTCGTGCGTCACCACGATGCTGGTGATGCCCAGGTGACGCCCGAGCGTGATGATCAGTTCGTTGATTACATCCGCCCGCATCGGGTCCAGGCCGGTCGTCGGCTCGTCGTAAAGCACGATGGCCGGCTCCATCACAATCGCCCGCGCCAGGGCCACGCGCTTGCGCTGGCCGCCGGACAGTTCGGCGGGCATCATCGACTCGATCCCTGCCAGCCCGACCAGCGTCAGCACCTTGTCGCAGCGCTCATCCATCTGCTTGCGGGTGAGTTTCGTGTGCTCGCGCAGCGGGAAACAGATATTGTCGCGTACGTCCATCGAGTCGAATAGAGCGCCCATCTGAAACAGCAGGCCCATCCGCATGCGGACGGCCACAAGCTGCGCCTCGCTCAATCGATCGACTCGCTGGTCCTCGAACCACACCTCGCCGCGATCCGGCCGCAGCAGACCCACCACGTGCTTGAGCAGCACGCTCTTGCCCGTGCCGCTGGGACCGATGACCACCGTGGTCTTGCCTCGCTCGATGTCCAGGTCCAGACCGTCGAGCACAACCGTCGGGCCAAACGCCTTGCTCACGCCGCGCAGACGCATGATGAGATCCGCGCCATCGGGCAGGCGGCCAGCCGGACGCTCGCAGGCGTGGGATGAACCCGCTGACGCGGCCGAGGGCGGTCCTTCGGATTTGGGCGTGTCAGGTTGCAGAGTGAACTTCCTCCCATGGCCGATCGTCGGGCCGCCGTGCGCACGCGGCCGCCGCATCACGCGAAGAACCGGAGCACCGCGCCGATCACCTCATCCTGTGCAGCCTCCGACAGTTCAGGATAGATCGGCAGGCTCAGCACGCTCAAGGCCGCCGCTTCCGCCACCGGGCAATCGCCCACCCGGCCGCCCAGTTGCGCGAAGCACGGCTGAAGGTGCAGCGGCCTCGGATAGAACACGCCGTGTCCGATGCCCGCCGCATGCAGATGCTCCCGCAGACGGTCTCGCATCGTCCGCCCGCCGCCGGCTGCCTCGCCCGGCACGCGAACCGTGTACTGGTGATAGACGTGGCGTTTGCCCGGTGGCGCGGCCGGCAGGATCAGCGGCGTCCGCGCCAGCGCCTGGTCGTAGCGTTGTGCCACGCGCAGACGAGCGTCGTGCCACCGTTCCAGGTGCGGCAGTTTCAGGTCAAGCACCGCCGCCTGGATCGCATCCAGACGGAAATTGCCGCCCACCAGTACATGTTCATAGAGCCCGGTCTGACCGTGGTTGCGCAACTGCCGAAGCCGCTGGGCCAAGGCGGGATCGTCGGTCACCACAGCTCCGGCGTCGCCCATGGCCGACAGGTTTTTGGTCGGGTAGAAGCTGAAGCAGCCCATGTCGCCCACCGAGCCCGCCGGCCGATCCTCGTCACGCGCGCCGATCGCCTGGGCCGCGTCTTCGATGACCGCCAGGTGGTGCTGGCGGGCGAGAGACCGGATCGCATCGGTGTCGGCCATGAGCCCGAACAGGTGCACGGGAATGATCGCCCGCGTCCGGCTTGTGACGGCTGCGGCCGCTCGCCGCGGATCGAGATTCATCGTCACCGGGTCGATGTCCGCGAACACCGGCCGCGCCCCGGTACGGGCGACGCAGCCGGCGGTGGCGAAGAAGGTGAACGGCGGCACGATGACCTCATCACCCGGTCCGATGTCAAGAGCCATCAGCGCCGCCAGCAGTGCGTCTGTTCCACTGGACATGCCCACCGCGTGCCGGACCCCGCACGTCGCCGCGAGGTGGGCTTCAAACGCATCGAGTACAGGTCCGCCAACGAAGTGACCGGAACGGACAATCGCCTCGAAAGCTCCGAGGAATTCGTCAAGCTGGGGCAGGTGGTGGGACGCAAGGTCCAGGGGGGCGACAGCCATTTTCTACTTGCTCTGGCCTGGTAGGGCGGGTAAACTGCTTCAGAATACTGGCGCAGCCAGGGATTGGCCACCCGCGTCATTGACGAACCTGGGATCCGTGACGGTCAAAGTGTTGCGGGCACTGAACTCAGCCGCACCGCGACCGATGAAGTCGTGATCCCGGGCGCCCCACAGGCCAGAGGATCGGCACGCCGGTTTGGACGCCGACGCCCCGAAGAACGCACATTCAGGTGTCTGACCACCCCGCGGCTTGTGGCGCGGGTGACCGTCGCGCGGCGATGTGCCTGTTTTGTGTAGGAAGACAAGGGCCGGCTCGATGTAGAGGCCGCCCACTCACGTGTCGACAACCGATGGGCCGACGCCGCCCCCTGGGCTGGCCGCATCGAAGAAAGTCACGGGAGACCGACGTATGGCCACCATGGAGATGGACCTGACCTTCGCCTGCCCCCAGTGCGGGAAAAAGTACGTCTGGAAATCGACACTGGCCGGCAAGAAGGTGCGGTGCAAGAAGTGCGAATCGTCGTTTCGCATGCCCGCCGATCCTCCGCTCGAAGGCGAGGCCGAGACCGACGAGTTGAAAAAGGCTGCGGCCAAGGGGGGGAAGACGTCCGCGACGGGCTCCCCGAACGTGTCCGCGTCCAGGACGGGCCAGCCGCGCCCGGCCAGGAAAAAAGCCGCGGCGAACCTGGCCGGCGGCGACGGGGCCGGCGCCATGATCGATGCGGCCGGGGAAGCCAACCCCTACGACATTGACGATCCCGAAGACGCCCCCAAGGAAGCGGCCAAGGTTCCCTGCCGCGAGTGCGACGAGCAGATTTCAGCCAAGTCTGTGATCTGCACCCATTGCGGCACCAACCAGCGCACCGGCGAGAAGGTGCGTGGCGAAGGGGGCAAATCGAAGAAGAACAAGGCTGGCACGTCGTCCGGCGGCGGGCTCGGCGCGCTGGTCAAACTCGCGGTGGCCGTCGCCCTGCTCGGCGGTGCGGCCGCTTCGTACTTTCTCTGGATGAAATGACCCTGGGATCTGATCACACCGGGCCAGGCTCGCGACGCTCCACAACCCGATATTGCTTTCTCCCCTCCAGGGCGCCGCGTTTCTAGACGCGGCGTCTTTTTCATGGGGTGCACGTGGCTTGCAGCCGCAGAGCACCCATGCCGGCGCCGCTATGCGCCATGCACCACCATGATCTGCTCCAGGGGTTTCTTGCGCAGGGCTTCAGCCGGCACCGTGCAACCCTCGGCCGGATATCCCACCGGGATCAGCAGAAACGGTCGCTCATGCTCCGGCCGACCCAGAACACGCCCGAGAAACTGCATCGGACTGGGCGTGTGCGTCAGCGTCGCCAACCCCGCCTCATGGGCCGCCGCCAGGAACAGCCCCACCGCCAGCCCCACCGATTCGTTCACGTAGTACACCTGTCCCCCGTCGTCGTCCTTGGCCAGCTTGAACACCACCACCAGCCACGGCGCGATTTCAAGAAATGGCTTGTGCTCGTCGGTGCCCAGCGGTGCCAGGTCGGCCAGCCACTGCTCGCCCGCCCGCTTCTCATAGAAGGCCCGCTCCTCTTCTTCCGCGGCCAGGCGAATCTGCCGCTTCACCTGTGGATCGGACACGCACACGAAACGCCACGGCTGCTTGTTGGCGCCGCTGGGCGCCGACCCGGCGCAGCGCACCAGCCATTGAATCGTCTCCAGCGACACCGGCCGATCCGAAAAATCACGCACCGTGCGACGCCGACTCATGCGTTCGCAGAAGGCGCGGGCCGCCTGCTCCGGCGACGTCTGCGGAACATACCGATTCGGATACGGCACGAACTGAGGCGACGAAACCTTCGACATGAACCTCTCCTTCATGAGCCCCCACGTGGTGAACCACATCCAACTCACCACACGATGGCCCGACCATCAAAGACCGGCCCGTCGGTGCAGCAAAGTTGATAACGCCACGAAGGGCACGCCTTCTGATCCCGCTTTGGGTCCTGAACACGAACAATGCACGACTGGCAGGTGCCCATGCCGCAGGCCATCGCCTGTTCCATGCACACCTGCGTGTCGACCCCCGCCGCCGTCGTCAACCGGGTTGTGGCCCGCATCATGGCCAACGGGCCGCACACAAACGCCACCGCCTCACGCCGCCGGGAGACCGGCATCGTAGCCAGGAAACGCTCGACCCCCGCCGTAATCAGGCCCCGCAGGCCCAGCGATCCATCGTCGGTGGTCACCACGCTCGCGAAGCCGTTGTCCGCGAACGGCCGGGCGCAGCAGCTTGGCGTGGCGTCATGGGTCGGCGGCTCAGCGGCCCACGTCACCGCCAGCAGATCGGCCGTCTGCGCGCCGACAAAAGCCACGGCGTCCCAACCGGCGGCCGCGAGCTTTCCTGAAAGGTAAAACATCGGCGGCAGGCCCACGCCCCCGCCGATCAACAGCCCCAGCCGCTTACCCTGCGGCAACGTAAACTGGTTGCCCAGCGGGCCGATGAAATCCACCGCGTCGTTTGGCCGCAGCGTCGCCAACCAACTCGTCCCCGTCCCGACCACCCGATGCACTATCTCCAGCCACGTTCCGCGAGCGTCTTTACCCCGACCGCTGAGGCTGAACGGACGCCGCAGCAGACTCACCGGGCCCAGCAGGTCAGGTTGGTGCGGCGACGGCGGATGGTCGGGGCTCCAGAGCAACGGCTCATCCGATTCCCCCGTCGCGTCGCCCGGCGGGCGGCATCCGAGTTGGATGAACTGCCCCGGCTGACTTGGCGGCAATGCGCCTTGCACGCGCAGACGCAGACGCCAATGCTCGCGGCAGACCCGCGTGTTCGACTCGACCACGGCGTCAAAGCGGCCGCGGGTCGGCGGGGCATGCTGCGGCGATGGAGCGACGGCGGGCGACATGCCGCCAAGTATAGCCGTGGTCGGCGGCCCCGCCGCGCCCACCGAAACGTCCGCGGAGGCCGACCATGAACCGTGCCGCCCGCATGCTCCGGTCACTGCTGCGCCAACCGACACGCTGGCCGCTGGCCGGACCCCAACAGGCCGCCCGGGACGCCGGTTGGATGCCCGACCCGCCCTCGACCTACTGCTTCCGCTGCGGCGCGACCGTGGCTGACGAAGCGGTGAAAACGGACGGCTGCCCCTTCTGCGCCGGCCGGTCACTGCCTTGGCAGCGCCTCATCCGACTTCACGCCTACACCCAGCCGTTGAGCGGCTGGATCACCGCCATGAAATTCGCCGGAGCCTGGTGGTATGCCCCCTGGCTGGGTGAACGTCTGGCCGAGCGCCTTGCCCCCGTCATCGACGATCCCTGCATCGTCTGCCCCGTGCCCATGCCCCGTCTGCGCCGCTGGCGGCGAGGTTACAATCAGGCGTTTCTGATGGCCGAGGCCCTGGCATCCGTGCGCGGCTGGCCGATCGAACGGCTGCTGTGCCGCACGCGCTACACCGCTCCGCAGACCAGCGTCGCCCCCTCCCGGCGGGTCGCCAACGTCCGAGGCGCCCTCAGCATGCGCCGACCGCTGGACCTGGCGGGTTGGACCGTCTGCCTCGTGGACGACATCAAGACCACCGGCGCGACGGCCGGCGCGTGCGCAGCCGAGCTTCACAAAGCCGGGGCAAAGAACATTGTGCTCGCCGTCGCCGCCGTCGCCGATCCACGCGGACGCGATTTCAAGCACACCTCGTGAGGCCTGGTCACGCCCACAGCGCGGCCAAGTCACTGAAGCTGATCGATGTCAATTGTCGAACCCGCGTCCGCGCTGGCGACCGCGCCCAGAGACATGGCCAGGCTTTTGATGTTCTCGTGCCCGACCGTCTCGGGCGTACGCCCCTGATCGACGGCTTCGAGAAACTCGCGGATCATGCCCGCGTGCCCGCTGTAGCGCAGCCGACGAACAGGAATGCGCACGCGCCGGCCGCTGTGGATAAGACCCTGACGCCGATTGCCGGCAACGAAACGCTCGACCTCGATCCCTTCCCCGCCGTCCCAGGTCACGGTGCCTTGTGAGCCCACGATGCGCCACGTCGATTCCCATTTCGTGGGCAGACCGTCGCTGCACCACGACCCGCGATACGAAAACACAATGCCGTTGCTCATTTCGAAGATCGCCACGGCCGAGGCGTCATGCTCGTACCAGCTATGACGTGGGTTGCTGCTGTGGCAGGTGACGCGGCGCGGGTCGGCCCCACTCAACAGGCGCGCGGCGTCGAACGTGTGAATGGCCATGTCCAGCAGCAGCGGATGGCGCATCGTCTGACGGAACCCGCCGAAGTGCGCGCCGATGAAAAAGTCTGCATGAATCTCGGCGATTTCGCCGATGCCGCCACGTTCGAGGAAGCGGCGAATGGCCCGGATCCAGGGATCGCAGCGGCGGTTCTGCATGACGGCGAACACGCGGCCGCTGCGCCCGGCCACCTCGACCACCTCGCGCGCCCGCCGCATCGTATCGGCCAGGGGCTTCTCCCCCATCACGTGGCAGCCCGCCTGCATCGCGGTGATCGCCACGTCACGGTGGGCGGCCGGCACCGTCACATCGAAGACCACGTCCGGCCTGGTCGCCGCCAACGCCTCGGTCAGATCGCCGTGAACCGCCGCGTCGTGAAGTCCGTGCCGCTGGGCCACGGCCCGGGCGCTGTCCAGATTCAAGTCCACCAGCGCCACGATCTCCACGCCGCGAATGGCTCTGGCCGCTTCCACCCACGCGTGCGACATGCCGCCGCAGCCGACCACCGCCGCCCGGTGACGCTTCCTTTTCGCCATCATTGTCGATCCTGCTCGCCGCGTTAATTCGCCCGCAATTGGGCCTGGTGCGATGTTTTCAGCCGCTCAACCACACGGGCCACCTCGGCGTCCACCTGGTCGTGGCGCAGCGTGCCGCCCGCATCGCGGAACGTCATCCGCAGGGTCACGCTTTTGCTGCCTCTGGCGATCGGCTTACCCCGGTAGGTCGTGATGAACGCAAGGGTCTCCAGCCAGCGCGGCTCGGCCGCCCGCGCTGCCGCCTCGATCGCCGCCCAGGGCAACGTCGCGTCCACAACGATCGACAGGTCTCGTTCGATCGCCGGATAGCGGGGCAATTGGCGCACGGTCCGCGTCGGGGGATAGGCCGTCAGCAGGGGATGCAGAACCACTTCCGCCGCCACCACCGGTGCCTGAAGATCGAAGTTCCCCCGCGTCGCCGCATCGATCAACCCCACAACGCCAAGATCCCTGCCGGCCACGCTCCATCGCGCAGCGTGCTCCATATGAGGCGCGGCGGCCGGCTCAAAGCACACCGGAACATCGCCCAGAAGCTGTTGGGCCAGTTCGTCCAATATCCCGCGAAGCGCCCGCACGCCTCCCGCAACGCCTCCACCGGCCAGCTCCGCGTCCGCCAACAGCGCCAGCCGCTGCGTTTCGATGATGCGCCCTTCGCCGTCCCTGCTATACGTTGCCGCCGTTTCGAACAACCGCACCTGGGTGTTGCCCATGTCCTGGTTGGTCTTGCGCACCGCCAGCAGACTGGGCAGCAGCGACGGCCGCAGCATCGGTTCGGCCTTGCGACGGTCGTCGTCGACACATACCGCTCGATGCCCCGCGGGCAGGAACGGCTCGCCGGCTTTCGGCGATAGAAAACTGAACGTAATCGCCTCATGAAAGCCGCCAGCCACCAGCACATCGCGCAACCGCTGCCGTGCCGCCACATCGCGCGGGGTGCGGCTGGCGACGATCTCGATCTTCTTCCGCACCGGCAGATGCTCCAGACCGTGCAGCCGGACTACCTCTTCAATCAAGTCCACTTCACGCGTCAGGTCCAGCCGGAAGCTCGGAATCCGACAGGTGATCAGGCGTCCGTCATCCGCGAGCTTCGCGTCCACGTCCAGCCGCTCCAGCAGCTCGACCATGCGCGTCGCCGGGATGCAGAACCCAAGCAGCGCGTCACACCGCCGCGGTCGCAGCAACACGGTCCGCCGTGGAAGCTCACCGACCATGCCTTCGGCTCCAACGCGGATCACACCCTCGGCCGCCTGCCCGCCGGCCAGCTCCACGATCAATTGCGCCGCCCGGCAACTGGCACGCTCCACGCCGCGTGGGTCAATGCCCCGCTCAAAGCGATAGCTCGAGTCGCTCGAAAGCTTCAGGGCCCGGCTCGTCTGCCTCACGCTCAACGGCGCGAAGACGGCCGACTCCAGGAGAATGTCCGTTGTCTGGTCGCCAACTTCCGAATCCAGTCCCCCCATGACCCCCGCCACCGCCACCGGCCGCGCCGCGTCCGCGATGACCAGCATGTCGCCGCGCAGTGTGTGCTTCGAGCCGTCGATCGCGGTGAAGGCTTCGCCCTCGGCGGCGCGACGGACGACGATCCGCTTCTGGGCCAACCGGCTCATGTCGAAGGCATGCAGCGGCTGGCCGAGTTCCAGCATCACAAAGTTGGTCACGTCGACCACGTTGTTCACCGAGCGCAAACCCACCGCCTGCAGTCGTCGCGTCAGCCAGGCCGGACTCGGACCCACCTTCACGCCCTGAATCACGCGGGCGCTGTACAGCGGGCAGAGCGCCGCCGCGGCGTTCTCCACCCGCGTCAGGTCCATCACCGCCCCGCCGCCGATCGCCGCTGCGCGAAGATCCACCGCCGGACCCTGCAGCGCCCGTCCCGTCGCCGCTGCCACCTCGCGCGCCTGGCCGACGTGACTGAGACAGTCGCCCCGATTGCTGGTGATCTCAACCTCCATCGCCCAGTCGTCGCCGACCACCTGCTCCCACGATTCGGTGGGAAAACCCAGGCCGGTGAGGGTCGCGGCAGCTTCGTCGAGCGTCACCGGTCGATCCAGATAGTCGTTGAGCCAGGCGAGAGACGTTTTCATAGAGCGTATGAGGGTAGCATGGACCACCGGCCCGGCAAGCGTGCGGCCCGCGGCGCAGCATGGCGCTTTTCCCATGGGGGTACTTGCCCGAACGCCGCCAGCGATCGACACTCTTGACGATGAACGAATCCACCACTCTCGGCCGGGCATCGCCGCCGCGTCCTGTCAACGTATACGGCCGCCGCCCCGGGCGCGGCCTGCGGCCGTGGTTGCTGCTGCCCAAACTCGTCGCCGTGGGCATGTTGCTCGGCGGACTCGCAGCCTCGGTTGTGCTGTGCGGCCACGTCAGCGGCCGCATGGTCGATGGAACCTACGCCACGCTCCCGCTCTGGAGCGTCGACCTGCTGCGTCTGTTCTTCCTCACCCTCGTCGTGCCGGGCGCCGCGTTGGCCATGCTGTTCGGGATGCTGCTGACATGGATGCATGGCCCGGGTTTGATGCTGCGTCAGCGATGGCTTCAGGTGAAGTTGCTGTTCCTCGCCCTGGCCGCACCGACGGGGCATATCATGATGGTCATGCTGCTGGCCCGCACGCGTGCCGCCGCCGAGGCCGGCGCAAGCGATCCGCAGCCAATCCAGCAGTTTGGCATCATGGCGATGATGGTGCTGGCCGGCGTGATCGTGCTGGCGACCCTCGGCCGCCACAAGCCGCGCTTCGGCCAGAACCGGGCCCATGCCTTCGCTCGCAACCGAGGATGACGATGGTTGACGCTTCGCCCACCCCGCTGCCCGTGAATCAACGGCGGCCGTGCCGCGTGATGCCAGCACTCGTCGTGCTGGCGACCGTCGCTTTCATCCCCGCATGCGCCAGCACCCGGGCCGCGAGCACGTCGGCAGATGACAGACGCGCTCCTCGCGCGGCGCCTGCCGACTTCGCCATCGATCTGCTGGTGGTCGGCCATGGTACGGCACCCCAAGCCGCACCGGACCCCGCCGCCCACACCACGCGATACGTCCTCGAACCGGATCGCACACTGCGCGTCGGTGTCGGCCCAGGCGCCGCGGTCGGCGGCTTTCCGCCGCCCTGGGGACGTCTGGCACGTGGCGATGTGGCGGATCTCTGGCGACAGATCCAGCGCGATCATCTGCTGGCCGAACCGACGAGCCCCATGGCTGAAGTTGAACTTGTTCAGGCCGGCGGCGATCCCTGGCGTCTGCGGCCGGACGTCCCGCTCTACCGCGTGCGCATCGCCGCCGGCTCCGCGGAGCACACCTACTGGACCACCGCCGACGAGTCGCCGCCGACCCTGGCTCTGCTCATCCGCTTGCGCCGAGCGGCGGGCCTGGACCCGGGCGTCGACCGTAAACCATGAACTGTAAGACTGTTATGGATTTCCGTTTGCCGCTGGCGGACCCATCCTCGACCAGCTATACTACGGGGCTTGACTTCGCCGGCCGTGATGCCCCTGTCGCATCGCCCGGCCCGCGACATGCCCCACGCCTGGAGGCCCGGACTTCATGTACGAACCACTCAAGGGCGAAAACATCGTCAACCAAGTGGGCGGCCGCTTCAAGCTCACCGCCCTCATCCAGCACCGCGTCCGCGAACTGATGAACGGGGCGCGCCCGCTCATCGAGCGCCACGGCCGCTCCGACCTCGAAGTCGCCATCCAGGAAATCAGCCAGGGCAAGATCGCCCTCGAGATGGACGTCGAGGAAAAGCTCGCCCAAGAGCAGCCGGTCGAAAACCTCTGACGCCGTCCAGGGCCGCTGCGGCGCCCTGTGCACCGCCGCGACGAACCTGCCTGCTCATACTGTGCCTGCAAGCATGGATCCGGGCATGACCGAGGCTTCCGCCACCGCATTCGCCTGGGCCGACCGCAAGCTAATCGTCGCCGTCACCGGCGGCATCGCGTGCTACAAGGTCTGTACGCTCGTCAGTCGGCTGGTTCAGCGAGGCGCGGCCGTGCAAGTGCTCATGACCGATGCGGCCACGCGGTTCGTCGCGCCGCTTACCTTCCAGACGCTCTCGGGTCGGCCGGTCATCACCAGTGTCTGGCAGCCACAGGAGCACCACAGCGCCGAGCACGTGGGCATCGCACGCTGGGCCGATCTGGCCATCGTCGCCCCCTGCACTGCGAACATGATGGCCAAAGTCGCGGCCGGCCTGTGCGACGATGTCGTGAGTCTGACCCTCGCCGCCCTGCCTTCGCCCACACCGGTGCTGCTGGCCCCGGCGATGAACGCCGACATGTGGGCCAATCCCATCACGCAACGCAACCTTCGCACCATCGTGGACACACTCGGCCACCAGACCGTCGGCCCCGACGAGGGCTGGCAGGCTTGCCGCACCTCAGGCAGCGGTCGCATGAGTGAGCCCGACGTGATCCTTGAAGCGGCCGCACGCCTGCTTGCCGAGCGGTGAGCCGCGATGGCGCGCCGCCGATGTCCGCTGCACCTCAACCTCCGCGTAGGAAACACCGCCCTCAGAGCGTCTGGCCGTGCTCGGTCGAGAGCGATACCTCGGCCTTGAAACCAAAGCCGCGGCGGTTGTCGATGAGTCGCAGCCAGGTCGGCCGCACCACGAAGAACGGCTGCGCCTCCACGGCCGCACGCAGGGGCGGTGATGCCTCGATGAACGGGAATCGGACCGCGTAGCGCTTCCACACGCGCGAGCGGTCCGCCGCGGTGACCCGTTCGCAGCGGCCATGCATCTGCAACCCGCGAATCGTGCCCGGCTCCGCGTCCTGGTGATCGTAGACGGTCAACGCCGCCTGGCCGCTGGCCGCAATGTGCCGGGCATGCAGGCTCTGGGCCGCTGATACGAAGTAGACGTTCAACGCTTCGTCCGCGACGAACTGCACATTGGCCGCGTGCGGCGCCCCCTGCGGACCGGCTGTCGCCAGGCTCGCCGTCCGACACCCTTGCAGAAGCTGCGCCGCCTCCGCCCGCAGTTGTGCCGCGTCCATGAACCCGAGCATAGCCCCTGACCGCAGGTCACGCCACACGCACGCCCCGCTCCATCGTCTTGCCTCACACGGCGCCTTGACGCACCGCCGCCCGTCCGCCACCATCACCCGACATAGCCCAGCCCAGGGAGTTCCCGATGCGCAAATGGCTGATGAATCTCCACCTCTACGGCGGCCTGCTTTGCTCCAGCTACCTGGTGCTGTATGGCCTGACCTCGCTGCAATTCAACCACGCATGGCTGCTGCCCGAGAAAACGACCTCCACCATCGAATGGTCCGCGCCTGTTCCAATGCCCTCCACCTTCAACAAGCAGGCAGTGGCCGACCACGTCAAGGCCCAACTGGACCTGCCCGGCTGGGTGCATCCATGGTCGATTCAGCGCGACCGTGAGCAGAACTTCACCCTCGAAGTCTCGCGGCCGGGCAAGCACTACGCCATTCATTACGACCCACGGGCCGCCGTCGCTGTCGTCACCGAGCAGCGCCGCAATGTCGCCGCCATCATGCGAAACCTCCACGGGCTCTACCACGGTGTGCCTGGTCTGCCCTGGCTGCGCCCCTGGGGCTGGTTCACTGAACTCACCAACTGGATCGTTCTCCTGGCCGTGGGCACCGGTATCGTGCTCTTCGCCTACCGGTCGCGCGAACGCCGGACCAACTTCATCGTCATGGGCGTCTGCGGCGTCCTGTCGCTGGGCTTCATCCTTTACATCGGCCTGGTGGGCTGAATCATGACCTACACAATCTTCCGCAAGATCCACCTTTACGCCAGCCTCATCATCGCCGTTTTCCTGCTGATGTATTTCATCACCGGGTACGTCATGATCCACGACCAGACGTTTACCCATCGTGAATCGGGCCCCGAGGTGATCGAGACGACCCAGTCAATCCACTACGATGGCGCGGCCGGCGACGCCGCCTTTGCCGACCACCTCCAACGCACCCTGGGGTTCGGCGGCAAACTCACCGGCCAGCGGAAAACCGCTGACGGCTGGCGGTTCACCTGGTTCCGTCCCGGCGTCGACATCGAGGCCGACGTGACCGCGGCCGGCGACTCCGTCACGCTCAGGGAAACGCGCCATGACTTCCGCGGGTTGATGAACGGCTACCACCGCATGCACCAGTACAACGGCCCGCTGCTCTACGATCTCTGGACGCTGCTTTACGATCTGGCCAGTCTGTCTCTGATCGTCTTCGCTGTCACGGGCGTGTACCTGTGGTGGCGACATAGCAGGCGCAAAATCTGGGGCGTACTCTGCCTGAGCGCGAGCTGGGGCCTGGCCGTCGGCACGATCGTGTACCTCATGCTCACACGCTGATTTCGCCGACCCCGCTTCAGCGGTCAAAGACTTCTTGCAGAAACAAGGCTGTATGGCGATGGGCTTGGGCCGCGGCCTTGGCGTTGTACGCGACCCCGTTGAGGCCATGCGCGTCCGCCTTCGGGTTTGTGAAGGCATGCACCGCCCCACCGAACCACACCATCTGCCAGTCCACCTCCGACGCGCCAAGGGCGCCCGTGAACCCGTCGATCGCCTCCTGGCTCACGTGCGGGTCGGCCGCGCCGTGCAGCACGAGGATCGACGCCCTGGTCCGCGCCGTATCTTCAGCCGTCGGCGTGAACAGCCCGCCGTGCAGGCTCACCACGCCCTTCAAGTCCGCGCCGCTGAAGGCCAGTTGAAGCACCGTCGTCCCACCGAAGCAGAACCCGATCGCACCCAGTCGCCGCGCATCGACCTCGGGCCGGCCCGCCAGCACCGCCATGCCCGCGGCCGCTCGCTCACGCATAAGTCCTGCAGCGGCCTCGCCGCCGCGAAACTCCCCCGCCCACGCGGCCGCCTGCTGAGGATCATCGGTCACCTTTCCCCGGCCATACATGTCCAGTGCGAACACCACGTAGCCCGACTCCTCGGCCAGGGCGCGGGCCTGCCACCTGGCGAATGCATTGAGGCCCCACCACTCATGCACCAGGAGCACACCGGGTTGAGGGCGATTGCCACCGTCGGCATACGCGCTGTGGTTGTAGACCAGAAAGCCTTCGAGCGTCTGGCCGTTGTGCTCGTACGTCACGGTTTCTTCCACCATGTCATCGCTCCACGCCGTCGCCGCTCGCAGCGCCAATCCCATCACCAGGACCAGCATGCCCATCCGAATGATCCGCTCCATGCCATTTCCTTTCCGCAAGTGGTTTGCTTCTAATCGCGTGAACGACGGGATATGCCAATGGTAGGTCGCCGGCTGGGGCGGGGTCAGAGCAGCCCGCAATGGGCCGCGCTCAGCCGCTCGATCGCTTCAATCGGCGCGTCATGCGCCGTCAGCCACGCCAGCATCGCCGTGTGCAGACGCCGCGCCTCGCCGCGATGCTGAGCGAAGACATCGACCCGCTCGACAGGATCATCCGCGACGTGATACAAACGCGGCTTCTCGCCAGGCCTGCCGCCTGTCGGCTCGCACAACACAAGCGTCCACTGCCCGTCCGTCACTGTCGGCCGACGACAATGCACCCCGCCCGTGCTCGTGGTGATCGCGATCTCGCGCAGCAGCTCGTCCGGCTCGCCCGCCAACCACGGCACAAGCGAACGCCCCTCGATCGGCGTGTCCTGCGGCAGGTCGATCCCGCACAGATCCAGCACGGTCGGCAGCAGATCGGGCGCCTGCACCAGCGCCGCGTCCCGCGTTCCGGGCGGCCGCACGTCCAGACCCAGGCTTGGCGGCACGTGCATCGACCAGCAGATCCGTGAAACCTCACTGTAGAACGGAAAGGCGTCCGCAAAACTCGGGCGAATCTCGCTCTTGCCTGTTCGGCCACGCTCGCCCAGGTACAGGCCGTGATCCGACATGAACAGCACGACGCTGTTGTCGAGCAGGCCCGCATCCTCGATCGTCCGCAGCACCCGCCCGACCTGCCGGCTCAACAACGTGCACATCGCCTCATAGTGAGCCCGCAGGTTGCCCAGTTCACCTTCGCTATAAGCCGACGCCCAGCCGTAGTTCGGATGCACCATCGCCTCGCCGCCGTACGCCGGATGCTGCCGCGCATACAGGTCCAGGAGGTACCGCGGCGGGAACCACGGCTCATGCACGTCGAAGCAGTCCAGCCAGAGCATGAACGGCCCGCCGCGATAGTTGTCCTCGACCCAGCGACAGGCGACATTCGCCAGCTCGGCCGCCTGGCTTTCATCCTCGTACCGACGGCGGAAGTTGGTGTGCGCATGCATGTCGGCCAGTGTCGGCGCGTCCGGTGCGGCAGCAGCGGCTTCAACGCGCACCTTCGACAGGTCGGAAATGACCCGCTGTACCGGCTCGTTGAGCCGCGACAGCGGAGCGTCGCCCTCGTGGCCGCGCAGAAAGTGAAAGTGATCGAAAGGCCGCCAGAACTGCGAGCGAAGCATGTGCGTGTTGTCGCCGATCAATTGCGTCCGGTAGCCCGCCTCGCGCAGCAGTTGCGGCAGCGTCACCGCCCGCGGCGCCAGCCCCTGCCAGCCGTGCCGCGGATGGCTGAAGCGACCGGTGAACCAGTCGGTGCGCATCGGGATGGTCGGAAAGCTCGATACCGTGGCGCGATCGAACGTGATGGTCTTGCTCAGCCACGCGTCAAGCTCCGGCGTCTTGATGTAGGGGTGGCCGTTGGCGGCGATGTGGTCCGGCCGGTACGTATCCGACACGATCACGATGACATTGGGCTTTGGGTTGGACATGTCAGCGTCCTCGTGGGTTGGGTCGGATCGTCTACCCCTCGCCCTCCAGGGCCGCGATCGCCTGCTCGACCGTCAACGCGCCTTCATACAAGGCCCGCCCCACGATCGCCCCCTGAATCGGCAGGGCGCGCAGCGCCCGCAGATGGTCAAGCGTGCCCACGCCGCCCGACGCGACGACCGGCGTGTGCGTCGCCTCAGCCATCTCGCGCGTCGCCTCCAGGCTCGGTCCCGCCATGGTGCCGTCCGTGGCGATGTCGGTATACACGATCGCCGCCAGCGGCCAATCGCTCACGCGCCTGGCGATCTCCAGCGCCGACGCCTCAAGCTGCGTCTCCCATCCGCTGACCGCGAGCTTCCCCTTGCGCGCGTCCAGCCCCAGCACCAGCCGACCCCGATACGTCGGGTTGCCCATCAGCGATTCGAACCAGCCCCAGTTCTCCAGCGCGGCCGTACCAAGAATCACCCGCGTCACGCCGGCCTGAAGCAGTCGGCTGATCGCTCCTTCCGTCCGTACGCCGCCGCCCACCTCCACCTTCAGCGATGTCTGCCGGCAGATGCGCTCGATCACCTCGTGATGCACCACTTTCCCTTCGCGCGCTCCATCGAGGTCCACCACGTGCAGCCACGTCGCCCCCGCCTCGGCGAAAGCCTGGGCCTGCGTCACCGGGTCATCGCTGTAGGTCGTCTGCTGGTCATAGTCGCCGCGCATCAGTCGCACAACCTTGCCGTCACGCAGGTCAATAGCCGGGAACAGGTACATCGAGGCAAATCTCCTGAAGGCCGCGACATCGTAGAGACCTGCGCCACGAGTCGCGAATGTGAGTGAGCGGTCGGCTCAGCGCGGCCCAGCGGCGCCCTCACCAGCCAGGCGGCGGCGCGACAGAATCGGCCTCGCCCTCTGTCTCGTCGAAGTCGTCGTCGAGCGGCCGCGATGCCGCGAAAAGCGCCGGATCGGCCCACGGCCGCACCCGCGGATCCGCTTCGTCGGGATGCTGCGCCGCCGCGACATGAAGCTGCGCCAGCCGTACATAATGAGGCGGGTTCTTGGCCAGAAACGCCCGATCCTCGTCGTTCACGGGCCGCGTGATGCGCCCCGGCACGCCCATCACCACGCTGCCGTCGGGCACTTCCATCCCTGGCCGCAGAACCGCCCCGGCCCCGATCACGCACCCTTTGCCCACCTTCGTGTGCCCCAGCAGCTTCGCCCCCATACCGATCAGCGTGCCGTCGCCCACGTATTCGCCATGTACGATCGCCCCGTGGCCGATGGTGACATCACAGCCGATCACGTTGGCGACCCCGTGGTCGCAGTGAATCACCGCGTTGTCCTGCACGTTGGTGCGGGCCCCGATGCTGATCGGCGCCACGTCCCCGCGGATCGATACGCCATACCACAGGCTCACGTCAGCCCCGAGCGTCACCTCGCCCAGCACCCGGGCCGTATCCGCCACATACACGCCGTGGATCAAACGCATGGTCATGACATCACTCCGCGTTCACACGAATCGCCCGGCAAGCCACCGGGATGTTGTCCGGTTCGTTTTTCACCCCAAGCCGGCCCCTTCAGGGCCGGATCCGCCGCGTACCACCCGCTCTACATCTCATCGCAGGAACGGATTTCTCCGCCGCTCCTGACCGATCGTGCTTGTCGGGCCGTGGCCGGGCAGGATGCGCGTCGCGTCCGGCAGAGTCAGGAGCTGCTCGTGGATCGCGCGGATCAGCGTCGCGTGGTCCGACGTGGGAAAGTCCGTCCGGCCTATCGAACCGGCAAACAGCGCGTCGCCCACAATGGCCACGGGAGCGGCGACCGGCGTCGGGGCCTGCACGCTGCTTTGCCCGCCGCCCTGCCGAACGCTCGGATCATGCACCAGCGTCACGCCGCCCGGACTGTGGCCCGGCGTGTGGCGGATCTCAAAGGTGCGTCCCGCCATCGTGATTGTCTGGCCCGGCTCAAGAAATCCCGTCGCCTCCGGGGCGACGATCGGCTCCTCCAGAAACCCCGACAGGTTGAGCCGCGGATCGGTGAGAAAGGCCGCTTCGTCGCGGTGAATCAGAATCGGCACGTCGGGATACCGCCCCCGCATCTCGGCCAGGCCGGCGATATGGTCGACATGGGCGTGCGTCAGCACCACCGCCGCGGGCACAAGATGTTTGTGTGCGATGTAGTCGAATATCGCCTGCGGCTCGAACCCGGCGTCGATGATCCAGCAGGCGCGCGGCCCGGCCGCCTTGTCTTCAGCGGCGGCGCCCTCATGCACGACGTAGCAGTTGGTCTGCCAGTCGCCCAGGCAGAACGGCTGAATCGTGATGGGTCCGGTGCTTTTCGCACTGTCTTGCATGACGGCTCCCGGACATCGCCCTTTGCGGTCGCACGGCGGCGAAAGCCCGATCATACCGGATGCCGATCCGCGGGACCGGGTGGCGTTGCGGCCACGAATCCCGTTTAATTCACCGGCGGCGATGACACGCGTCATGGCCGCCAGGTAACCACCCGGAGACGCACCCTTGACGCGCGACGCGCAGCCCTGGGCTCTGATCACCGGCGCTTCGTCGGGCATCGGCGCTGCCCTCGCCCGCCAGCTTGCCGTCCGCGGGTACGCCACGCTGCTGGTCGCCCGCCGGCTCGACCGGCTCGAAACCCTGGCGGCCGAGCTCTCCCACACCCCCGACACGCCGCCTGCCGTGCCCGTCGCCCTCGACCTGGCCGACCTCGACGCGATCGCCCCCGCCCTTGGCCGCCTTCAAGATCAGTACGGCCCGATCGACGTGCTCATCAACAACGCCGGCTTTAATGTCAATCGGCCGATGCTCGACATGACCGACGACGAGACGGCCCGGATCATGGCGGTGAATCTCGAAGCGCCGCGGCGCATGATCGCCGCCGTCCTGCCCGACATGCTCGAGCGCCGGCGCGGGCATGTGATCAACATCGCCTCCATCGCCGCGCGATTCGGGCCGTGGGGCCACGCCGCCTACGCCGCCGCTAAGGCCGGCCTCATCGCCACCACGCAGTCACTGGCCTGCGAACACCCTCACGCTGCAACCGGCGTGCATTTTTCCTATGTGAACCCCGGTATTGTCGACACCGAATTCTTCGACGACCCGACCTACAACCCGACCGCACCCGCACGCCGGCGTCACGTCGTCAGCGCCGCCAGAGTCGCCCGCCGCATCGTCAGGCTGCTGGATCGGCCGCGGCTGTCGCTCTACGTCCCGCGTTATTACCGGATGCTCGATCTCATCGCCGCGATCAGCCCGGACCTGGCCCTGCGCCTGGTTCGCCGTCACAGCCAGCCGCCGGTGGTGCGCCCTCCCGCCGCCCAGGTCGACGGCGCCGCCGAGCGGCAAACCGCCGCGGCTCCCTCACAGCGGTGACTGCTTGGGCATGCCCGGCAGGCGCGGGTAAGCCTGCGGCGTCGGCCTCGCTTTTTCGATCACCGCGATCACCGTCCCTACCTCGAACGATTGCGGGTACGCATCCACCACCGCCACCTCGCCCCCGCCCAACACTTCCAGCGCCTGGCCGCATGCCTCCAACTCCTGCTCCAGGCTCGGGCCCTTCATCGCCAGCAGCCGCCCGCCCACGCGCAGCAGAGGCAGCGTCAGCTCCAGCAGCACGTTCATCGGACCCACGGCCCGCGTCACCGCCGCATCGAACCGTTGCCGCCAGCGCGCGTCCTGGCCGGCCGCCTCGGCCCGCTCGTTCACCACCGTCACGTTCACAAGGGCCAACGCCGCGGCGCATTGTTCGAGGAATCGCGCCTTCTTGCCCGTTGCTTCCAGCAGGGTGAAGCGCAGGTCCGGCCGCGCGATCGCCAGCGGAACACCCGGCAGTCCGCCGCCGCTGCCCACGTCGATCACCGCCGTTCCCTGCGGCAATCCGTCGAGCCCCGGTAGGACGGTGAGGCTGTCGAGCACATGCCGCGGCCAGAACTCCTCGGCCGTCTTCGTCGCGCTCAGATTGAACTTCCGATTGGTCTCGCTAAACAGCGCCACGTAGCGCGCCAGCGTCTGGATCGCCGCCTCGGGCAGGGCGAGTTCGAGCCGCGCGAGGTCGCCGCGGAAGGTTTCGGGCACATGGGCGTCGGACATATGGGGGTCGCCATGCAAGGGTTGGAGACGTCGGCGGAGGCTACTGGAACATCGCATCCGCATGCTCGAACTCGAAGGCCGGCCGGTGCAGCATCGCCGGCCGCAGGCTCGCGAAGTTCATCGTCAGCCCGACCATCGCGTAGCACGCCAGCAGCGACGACCCGCCGTAGCTGATGAACGGCAAGGTGATGCCGATGATCGGCAGCAGGCCCGTGGCCATGCCGATATTCACCGCCATCTGCGAAAACAGGATCGCCGCGAACCCGACTACCGCCACGCGCGAGAAGCCGTCCTTGTTGCGGGCCGCCACACGCAGCAGCGACCCCAGCAGCACTGCGTACAAACCCAGCACGGCTGTCGCCCCCGCCAGCCCCCAGCGGCTGACGATCACCGCGAAGATCATGTCGTTGTGGTCCTCGGGCAGCCGGTTGAACTGGATAAGCGTCGCCGCCCGCTGCTCGCCCAGGCCCGCCACGCCCCCGGCCCCGATGAGCATCACCGACTTGTGCTGCTGAAACCCCACGTCCTGCACATACCGGTCGTCGCCGCGGGCCTGGCTGATCGTCGCGATGATCCGCGCCCGTTGATGCTCGCGCAGCACCTGCATCGAGTCGGGCAGCGTGTAGATCGCCACCACATTGAGCGCCACCGCCAGCACCGCCATGCCCGCAATGGCCCCCAGATGCCGCAACCGCGCTCCGGCCGCCAGCAGCATCGCCAGCAGGGCCGGCCCGAACAGCATCGCCGTACCCATGTCCGGCTGCATCAGCACCAGGGCGATCGGAATGAACATGATGACGAATGGCGCCAACAGACCGCGCAACGTCCGGTAGTGCGTGCGATGCCGCAGGTACGCCGCCAGCGCCAGCACATACGCGATCTTCGCCAGTTCCGACGGCTGGGCGTTCATCACCCGCAGGTTGATCCACGCCCTGGTGCCGTTGATTACCGGCACCAGCGACCGCGGCACGCCCGGCGTCACCAGCAGAATCAGCACCGCCGTCACCAGGACCGTCAGCGGCAGCGCCGCCCGGACGATGTGACGCGGGTGCGGCAACATGCACAGCAGCATGACGGCCAACGAAATCGCCAGCCACCGCGCCTGGTCGGCCGCGTGCCCCGAGCCGCGATCCACCGTGGCGATCGCCATCACCCCGATCACCGTCAAGCCCACCGCCGCCAGCAGCGCCAGCCAGCCCGCCTGTTGCCGCATCAACTGCCGCCACCGGGCCACCAGTTCGATCACAGGTACCCCTCCGCCCGCAGGGCATAGAGCACCTGGTTGGCGACCGGCCCCGCCGCGCGGCCGCCGCTGCCGGCATACTCCACCAGCACCGCCACGACGTAATCCGGTCGGCTCGATCCGGGCTTCTGCACCAACGCCAGCACCCAGGCATGATCGCCCCAGTGGCGCAGCTCACCCGCGTCCACCTGCTCATTGCGGTTCAGATCGCGCCAGCGCCGGCCCGGGTCGGCCGTGCCGCTCTTGGCGCGAATCTTGATCCCTTCCACCACGTCGCCGATCGTGAACACCCGCTCCCGCCGCCCGTCGATGGTGATGTGATGCGTCGTGCCGTACGCCACCGACTGCTCCAGACCCGCCAGCGCCATCTCGACGGCCCGCGGCGACAGACGCAGGTCTTCGCCGTGTCGTGATTCGCCCATGGGTTCGCGAAGAAACGTCGGGTCAAGCCGCTCCCCATGTCGCGCCAGCGTCGCGTACGCCGCCGCCGCCTGTATCGGCGACCAGTCGATCGGGCCCTGGCCGATGCCCATGAACAATCCCGACGCGACGGAAAAATCCGTGCCCTTCAGTTCGTCGATCTTCGCCAGATCCGGCAGATGCCCCGACGCCAGCTCGCGTTCTTCAAGGCCCACCACCGGCCGCCGACCCAGGCCGAACTTGTCATACCACCGCACCAGCCGCTCCGTGCCCAGCCGCGCCGCGGCCGTATGGAAAAACACGTTGCAGGAGTGGGCGATGGCCTCCGGCCCGGTCAGGTCGCCGTGCGTGTGATTCCCGCTGCTCATCTTGTAGATCCAGCAGCGCCAAATGTTCGGGTGCCCCGGGTCGTACATGCCGTTGCAGCGGATCGTCGCCCCCGGCGCGAGCTTGCCTTCGGTCACCAGCGCGCTGAGCACCAGCGGCTTGACGATCGAGCCGGGCATGTAGCTGCGCCCGTAGGCTCGACTCACATACGGCAGGTCGATCGGATCGGTCCACACCCACTGCGGCCGCTCTTCGAGATCGCGCAGGCTGAAACTCGGGCTGCTCACCGCCGCCAGCACTTCGCCGGTCGTCACCGCCATCACCACCACCGCGCCGGCCAGCGGCTGATGGTAGCTGGGACTCTGGGCCGCGCCATCGAAGTGCCATGCCTGCGTTCGCATCAACCCCAGTTCCGGTTGCAGCAACGCCTGAATCCGCGCCTGAAGTTGAATGTCCAGCGTCAGCAGCACGTCTTCCCCGGGCACGGGTTCGGCGCGCGTCTGCTCGCCCGTGTCCAGCCGATGCACCACGCGCCCTCGCGTGCCGCGCAGCGCATCCTCCTGTGAGGCCTCGATGCCCCAGCGCCCAGCCATATCACCCAGTCGATAACCTCCAAGGTCCACCCCTGCAGCCGCGCCGCTGTCTTCGCTCGACGTCCGCTGGAACGGTCGACGTTGCATGTCTTCACGCTGGACCTCGCGAAGCTGGCCGATGATCTGCAGCCCCACACCTGCCACACGCACCTGTGTCGGCTCCGGGTACACCAGGGGCGTTGGGAACTTGTCCCGCGCCACCACCACGTCCATCGTCTCCAGCGGGTAGCGCCGTGTCGTGCCGCGCTCGATCCGCACCCCGCTCCACACCCCCAGCTCGTTGAAAACGCGACCTCCCCTGGCGTCACGCCGCTGGTCGTTGGCCTGCGCCCGGTCGATCCGTCGCTCGATGGCCACCCGCGCCTCCGGACTCAGCGCCGACATCAGCGTGTGGTAGGCCTGGTGCTCGGCGATCGGCTGCGCAACATCGCCCAGCGTCACCGGCTCGTCCACCTGCTCCAGCCGCTGGCGCCGCCACGCCTCCCACAGCCGATCGGCCATCTGACTCACACGCTGCACGATCGTGTCGCGCCGCCGCGCCAGCTCCTCCCGCGACACCTCGCCCAGCGACGCCAATGTCGTGAACAGCTCTTCGATCTGCCGCTCGTATGCTGGTCGAAACTCGTCCACGTGCCGCTGGCGGGCCATGTAACCCAGTTCCGCCCATGTGTCGGCGTATGCCGCGCGGGCGTCGCGGTGGGCCTGCTCATACGCCCACGCGCCCGACAGCACGTTGTAGCGCACCGCCAGGTCGAAACATGGCTGGTTCTCCGCCAACACCCGGCCGAAGCGGTCGAAGATGCGCCCTCGCGTCGTCGGAATCAGTTCCGTGCGCGACAGCGCACGCTGGGCCTGGGCCCGCAGTTCGTCCGACCGAGTGGTGGTCAGCGCCGCCACGCGCAGCAACAGCACCGCCATGGCCGCCATCGCCACCATGGTCAACAGCACCAGCCGTCGATGGAACTGGCTGGGGATCAGATTGCGATACGCTCTGCGCATGAATGCGATTCGGGCGGTGTGGGCCAAAATCCGGAAACGTCACCTGATTATAAGTCGGCCCGCGGACGCCCCGGCCCGCAGAAAGCACCCCGACTACCGCTCCGCCAACTCGTGCACATGCAGCATGGCCTGCGCCCGCCTCGCCTCGCGATCACGGCTGGCCACCTGCTCATCGCCGACAGCCACGCGCGCCTCCGCCGCCGCCAGGCTCGCCTTCGCCGCCTCGACGTCGATCGCATCCGCCTCGACCGCCTCGTCGGCAAGAATCGTCAGACGGTTGTCCTTCATCTGCGCAAACCCGCCGCCCACGAAAAACCACCGCGACTCGCCCTCGGGCAGGTCAAGCCGCAGCGCTCCGTCGCCCAGCTTCGCCAGCAAAGGGGCACGCCCAGGCGCCACACCCACCAGCCCGTCCCAGGCCGGCAGCGAGGCATACGCTACCGCCTCGTCAAGAACCTGCCGCTGCGGCGTCACCAAGCTGCATGCAAACGTGTTGGCCAAGGGAAACTCCTGCGGGTCGAACCGCCTTTATCTGCTTGGAGCGTGAGATTTTAGACCCTGCATACCCCGTGTCAAAAGACGCCGCCCGCGGGCGCTGTGTCGTTGGTATCTCGCAACAGGTACAATTCCCGCTTGCGCCATTCCACGGTGCGCCACCATCGCCCAAACCTTCATATCGCCCGCACCCGCCATGATCCCCGCCTTCGTCACCACCGTCTTCTGGAGCTGCTGCGTCATCGCCGCCCGCAGGTCCATTGACCAGCTCGGCGAAAACATCGCCAACCTCGCCCGCATCCTGCTGGCCCTGCTCGTTCTGGGGTTGATCGCCCACGGCGTGGGGCTGGGGCTGGGCGGCGGCGGGTTCAACTACTTCCTGCTCAGCGGCATGGTCGGCTTCGGTCTGGGCGACATCGGCATCTTCTACGCCCTGCCGCGCCTGGGCTCGCGCCTGACCGTGCTGATGGCCCAGTGCCTCGCCGCACCGATCGCCGGCCTGGCCGAGTGGGCATGGATGGGCACCACCATCAATTGGATGCAGATCGCCGCCGTCGCGCTGATCCTGCTCGGCATCGCCACCGCCTTGATGCCCGGCAAGGTTTTTCACGACCGCTTGCCGGTGTTTCTCGCCGGGATCAGCTTCGGCCTGCTGGCGGCGGTCGGGCAAGGCATGGGCGCGGTGCTGAGCCGCAAGGCCTACGCCGTCGGACACGCCAGCGGCCGCTGGCCCGACGCCCACGGCATCGCCGAGAGCCTCTCGATGGGCGCCACGGCCGGCTATCAGCGCCTCATCGGCGGGGCCATCGTCATCACCGTCTTCGTCCTGCTCAGTGTCGTCATCCGCTCATGGCGCACCTATCCGCGCATGCCCCACGGCGCGGACTCGCTTGGCCGCAAGGCCGCCTATGTCAGCCTCACCGCCCTCTCGGGACCGATCCTCGGGATCATCTGCTTCCAGTGGGCCCTGGCCACCACGCCCAGCGCCATCGTCCAGCCCATCGTCGCCATGACCCCGCTGGTCATCATTCCGATGGCGCGTTTCTTCGAAAACGATCGACTCGACCGCCGGGCCGTCCTCGGCGCGATTGTCAGCGTCTGCGGCGTGATCCTGCTGGCCCTCACGCCGCGCTGAAACGTTCACGCCACCGCCGCGCCGGCCGGTTTGCCGGTTCGCTCCGCCGCCAGCAGCTCACGCAGGAACTGCCCCGTATACGAGCCCTTCACCTTCGCGACGTCTTCGGGCGTGCCGGCCGCCACCACCTCGCCGCCGCGGTCACCGCCCTCCGGGCCCAGGTCGACGATCCAGTCGGCGCACTTGATCACGTCCAGGTTGTGCTCGATCACCAGCACCGTGTTGCCCTGGTCGGCCAGCCGCGCCAGCACGCTCAGCAGCTTCGCGATGTCCGCGAAATGCAGGCCCGTCGTCGGCTCATCCAGAATATAGAGCGTATGGCCCGTCGGGTTCTTGCCCAGCTCGCTGGCCAGCTTCACCCGCTGCGCCTCGCCGCCCGAGAGCGTTGTCGAGCTCTGCCCCAGCTCCACGTAGCCCAGCCCCACGTCGTACAGCGCCTGCAGCAGCCGTGTGACGCGCGGAAAGTTCTCGAAGAAGCCCAGCGCGTCCTCCACCGTCATCGCCAGCACGTCCGCGATCGACTTGCCGCGGTACCGCACCTCCAGCGTCTGCCGGTTGTACCGCTTGCCGCGGCACTCCTCGCACTGCACATACACGTCCGGCAGGAAGTGCATCTCGATCTTCTTGGTCCCCTGCCCCTGGCACGCCTCGCAGCGCCCGCCCTTGACGTTGAACGAGAACCGTCCCGGCTTGTAGCCGCGGATCTTCGCTTCCTTGGTCTGTGTGAAGTGCTGGCGGATCAGGTCGAACACGCCCGTGTACGTCGCCGGGTTCGAGCGCGGCGTGCGCCCGATCGGCGACTGATCGACTTCGATGATCCGATCCACCGCGGCCAGACCCGTCACGCGGTCGTGCGCTCCAGCTTTCACGCGCGACCCCAGCAGGTGCCGCTTCGCCGCCGGCAGCAGCGTCTGGTTCACCAGCGTGCTCTTGCCCGACCCCGACACCCCCGTCACGCACACCAGGCCGCCCAGTGGAAACGCCACGTCCACCGCCTTCAGATTGTTCTGCCGCGCACCTTTGACGACGATCGCCTTCTTGTGGTCCATCGCACGCCGCGCGCCGGGCATCTCGATCCGCATGTCGCCGCGCAGATACGCCGCCGTCAGCGAGTCGTTCGACGCCAGCACCTGCTCCAACGTGCCCTGGCAGATGACCTGCCCGCCATGCACGCCCGGACCCGGGCCGATGTCCAGCACCCAGTCGGCGCTGCGGATCGTCTCTTCGTCGTGCTCCACCACCAGCACCGTGTTGCCGATGTCCGTCAGGTGCCGCAACGTCGCGATCAGCTTCATGTTGTCCCGCTGGTGCAGGCCGATCGTCGGCTCATCGAGCACATAGCAGCAGCCCACCAGCCCGCTGCCGACCTGCGTCGCCAGACGGATCCGCTGACCCTCGCCACCCGAAAGCGAGCCGGTCGTTCGGTTCAGACTCAGATACCCCAGCCCCACGCTGATCATGAACCCCAGCCGCGCCCGCACCTCCTTGAGGATCGGCTCGGCGATCGCCTGCCCCTCGGCCGTCAACTTCAGATCGGCGAAGAACGCCGCCGCCTGTTCGATCGTCATCGACGTGACGTCGTGAATGTTCAACAGACCTTCGCGCAGAAATCGTTTGTCGCCGACGTGTGTCTGCGCCAGCACCTGAGGAACGAGCTTCGGCTCCGCTTCAAGGAACACATGCGCCGCCGCCGGCCGCAGGCGGATGCCTCCGCACGCCTCGCAGGGCGCGTCCGATTGATACTGCAGCAGCTTCGCCTTGACGAACTCACTGTCCGTCTTGGCAAACCGCCGCTGCAGATGGGGAATCACTCCCTCGAACGACGCCCGATACGTCGACTCATCGTGATCGGTCGTACCATACATCAGCAGCTTGCGTTCACTGCGCGTCAGCTTCTCGAACGGCGTGCCCAGGTCGATGCTGAACAGCTTGCCGACCTTGCGCATCAGGCGGTTGTAGTAGATGTTCATCCGCCGCCCGTTGGTGCGGAACGGCTCGATCGCCTCGGCCACCGGCTTCTGCGGATCGGGCACGATCAACTCTTCATCAAATTCACTGACCGTTCCCAGCCCGCCGCAGCTCGAACATGCCCCGTGTGGACTGTTGAACGAAAACAGCCGCGGTTCCAGCGTCTCCAGGCTGCATTCCGGGTGCTCGGCACACGCGAACTTCTCGCTGAACACATGGTCGACCCATGTCGTCTTTTCGCCCTCCCCCTCCTGCCGCGCCACGATCACCAGCCCCTCGCCCATCTTCAACGCCAGCTCGACCGACTCGGTCAGCCGGGAGCGCACGCTCTCGCCGTCGCCGTCCGCCGTCTTCGCGTCCTCTTCCTGCCGCACCACCAGCCGGTCGATCACCGCTTCAATGTCGTGCTGCTGGTAGCGCTGGGTCTGCGTCGTCAGCGGTGTGCCCGCCTTGCCCTTCAGCTCGCGCAGGTCCAGCAACTGCCCGTCCAGTCGGGCCCGCACGTAACCCTGCCGCACCATCGACTCGAACACGTCCTTGTGATGCCCTTTCTTGCCCCGCACCAGCGGCGCCAGCACCATCAGCCGCGTGCCTTGCGGCCAGCCCAGGATGCTTTCGACGATCTGGTTGGCTGATTGGCTGGCGATGGCCCGGCCGCACGTGCGGCCCTTCTCATCGACATGCCAGCAGCGCGGCCGGCCCACCCGCGCGAACAGCAGACGCAGGTAGTCGTAGATCTCCGTCGTTGTCGCCACCGTCGACCGCGGGTTGTGCGACGCCGACCGCTGCTCGATGGCGATCGTCGGCGGCAAGCCCTCGATCGACTCGATGTTCGGCTTCTGAAGCTGGTCGAGGAACTGCCGGGCGTACGCCGACAGCGACTCGACATACTTGCGCTGCCCCTCGGCGTAGATCGTGTCGAACGCCAGGCTGCTCTTGCCGCTGCCTGAAAGCCCCGTCACGACGACCAGCTTGTCGCGCGGAATGTCGACGTCAATGCCCTTGAGGTTGTGCTCCCGAGCCCCACGAATCGAAATGCAACTGAGCGCCATAGCCGTGCATTGTAGCCGCCCAGGCCGCTGCTTCGCCGTGCGAGGGCGCAATCCAAGCCCACAGCCTTCTCTTTCCACCGCCACCCCGCCTCCGCTCCCTCCGTAAGGCGGACGGTCGCCCGAGCCACGAGGGACCATCCGCTCACCACGAGCGCAGTTGTTGACGAGCGATGAGTCGACGAGGCTGCCACCTCACCCGCCCGCCACCAGTTCCCCGTCGGTCGTGTCGCGCACCGCCTGAGCCGCGATGATGCCGCGCTCCACGAGAATCGGCCGCGCCGCCGCGCGAATCGACGGCAGTTGCATGGCGAACCACACCGAAGCGCCGATGCACGCCGCCCCGCCGATCGCCACCGTCAGCCGCACGCCCATATGCTCGGCCGCGAAACCCGCGATCAGGTTGCCCACCGGCGCCGTGCCCATGAACGCCATCGAGAAAAACGCCATCACCCGCCCGCGCTTGTCATCGTCAACGATCGTCTGCAGGGCTGTATTGCTGCCCGCCATCACCGTCATCATGCCGAACCCCGCCATCGGCAGCAGCAGCAGCGCCGCCAGCAGGTGACTGACGCACGCGAACCCGATCAGCGAAGCGCCGAACAGGGCCGCACCACGGGCAATCACGCGCCCCATGCCCAGGATGCTCTTACGCGACGCCAGGTAGACTCCCGCGATCACCGCCCCCGCGCCGCCCGCCGCCGTCAGAAACCCCAGCGTCGTCGCGCCGCCGCCGATCACCTGGTCGGCAAAGATCGGCAGCAGCACGATGTAAGGCACCGCCAGCAGACTCACCAGCGCCATCAGCGTCAGAATGCTGCGGATCGGCACCGACGCGCGGGCATACCGCCAACCCTCGGCAAAATGCGCCCCGAACGCGCCCGCCCGCCGAGGCCGATGCCGCTGAGGCATGCGCATCGCCAGCATCGCCGCAATCACGAACACGTAGCTGAACCCGTCCACCAGAAAGCAGATCCCCTCGCCCGTCGCGGCGATCAGGATGCCCGCCGCCGTCGGCCCGATCAATTTGGCCCCGTTGACCATCGTCGAATTGAGCGCGATCGCGTTGGCCAGGTCTTCGCGGGTCGCCACCAGGTCCACCACCAGCGACTGCCGCGCCGGAATGTCGAACGCCCGCACCAGTCCCATCAGGATCGACAACAGCAGCACCGACCAGACCGCTTCCCGGCCGGTCACCACCAGCATCCCCAGCGTCAGCGCCACCAACCCCAGGCCGACCTGCGCCGCCAGCAGCACGCGGTACCGGTCGAACCAGTCGACCAGCGAACCCGCCAGCGGCGAAAGCAGAAACGACGGCAGGGCGCCGGCGAACGCCACAATCCCCAGCATCGCCGCCGACCCGGTCAACCGATACACCAGCCAGCCGATGGCCACCCGCCCCATCCACGTGCCCAGAAGCGAAACACTCTGGCCGGCAAAAAACAACTGGTAATTGCGGTGCCGCAGGGCGCGGAACATGAAACGAGGATCGAATGCGGACGTCGCATCGGCCTGGGACATGGCCGGACTATATCCGTCGCCCCTGTGGGCGTCATGCCGCCGCGATGCCGGTGCTGACAAAAACCCCGGTGCCGATGATCGAGTCCAGACCCATCATCATCGCCCAAGACGCCAAGCTCGCGGCGAAGCATGGGTGCGGCGCTGTGGCCGGTGTCGGTGCTGCCCAAAACGAAACCTCCCGATACTGACCTGTGATTCTGGCCGGTCATGATCTGATGGTCGACGCTTATAGGCCTCCTCTCGCAGTCTGACAACACGACGCCATCACCGCCTCACGCCATGGCGGATCACCGACGAGATTGCCTTGTTCTTACCGACGTGCCAACGCAAGCTACACTGCGCGCATGCGGACCATTTCAGTTCTGATCCCGGATGCCGAGGATCCGCTGACGCTCCGTGTCATGCGCAGCCTCGGGACCGTGCCAGGAGTGGCCGTCGATCTGATGACGTCCGACCCCCGCGCCTCGGCGCGGCTGTCGCGCTTCTGCCGCCGCCGCCATGTCACAGCCTGCAGCCTCATCGATGCCGGCCGATCCGACGCCCTCGTTCACGCGCTGACCCACCACCCGGTGGATGTGCTGCTGCCCGTGTCGGTCGCCGGTGCGCGTCTCGTCGCCGCACAGCGGCAAAGGCTCGCGCGCCATGCCGCCCTGCCGCCTTTGCCCGACCCCGCCGCGATGAACCTGGCCGACGACAAGGCCAACCTCTGTCGCTTCGCCCTCACCCACGATGTGCCGACGCCGCCTTTCCTGGTCTATCCCGATCAGGTGCCGGACCTGAGCGTCCTCGGGCGATTGTCCTATCCCGTCGTGCTCAAACCGCCCTCATGGGCCAGCGGGCGAGGGATTCAGCTCTTTCGCGATCAGCCGACCCTGGCCCGGTTCCTTGCCGCGGGCCAGTCCGTGCGCCACGGCGGCCGCTACCTGTTGCAGAGCTACATGCCTGGTGCGGATCTGGGCCTGAACGTCTTATGCCGCGACGGCCAGATACTGGCCTTCACCGTTCAGCAGAACACCATCAGCTCCGCCCCTCCGTTTGGGCCTGTTGCGGCCGCACGATTCGTCCGTGACCCGCAGCCGCTGGAAATCGGTCGCAGACTGCTGGCGGCCATGCGATGGAACGGCGTGGCGAACCTGGACATGCGGCGCTGCGCCGACACCGGACAAACCCTGCTGCTGGAGATGAATCCCCGCTATTGGCGCAGCCTGCCCGGATCCGTGTATGCCGGCGTGAACTTCCCCTACCTCGCCTGCCTGGTCGCGCTCGGCCAGCCGATCACCCCGACCGGACACAGGCTGATCGCCTACGCTGACACCCGCGTGGCCGTCTGGCACGCCCTTGGTCTGATCGTGGGCCGCTCCCCCCTCAAGGGACTGCGCCTGCGAAACACCGACCTGCGCGCCGCCATGACCGACCCCTTGCCCGCCTTCGCCGATTGCATAAAGAAGCTGCGGTCGCCGAAGGTGAAGGTCGCTTCGATCCGGCCGGTCTCGCCCGGGGCGTAGGTCTTCTTCTCCAGCGACGCTGTCGTGCATCCGCAGGAGGTCGTCACCGAGGCGATGGTCACGGGATCCTCGCCGGTGTTGCTGAACGGGAAGATGGCCACGGCCTGCTCGTCCGCCGCCGTCGCCGCACGCTCGATGTGCTGGTGCTCCCACGTCAAACCGGCATTGGCCGATACAGCGACGCTCATGCACATGAGCATCGCCAATAACCATTTCGACGACCGTGCAGCCCTATCATAATTCATCCTGACACCTTATCTGTGTTGACACCTTATCTGCGTCTACAAGAGCATCGCCAGAAGTATCATCCCGAATATAACCAGCAGCATACAGAAGAACATAAGGATCACCGGCGACTGAATAACGCGTCCACGCCGAACCTCACAAACCAGCAGAAGGGCAATCGCAACGGACCCGAGAGCAATACCTACTTCGACAAATCGCCTTGACGCGACTACACGTAGGCCAGAACTGTCCGTTCCGGTCAGCATGCTACACCCCAACCCCACAGAGGTCGAGCACACTGCCGCCACAGCGACGATATAAACTAGACGCATTTCCTTTGGCATAGTTCCAGGGTCTATTTTCTTTAGCCATATTCCTCAGCGTCCGCCTGGGGCCCGAAACGGTGTCGCGGGCCCGAAACGGTGTCGGGGCCCGAAACGGTGTCGGATACCGTTTGGGCCCAAAACGGTGTCGGGCCCAAAACGGTGTCGGATACCGTTTTGCCCCTATCATAGTTCATCCTGACACCTTTTCTTACGCGTCTTCTTCGGATGGTGCCACGCCCTGGTCTTCCATTTGTTCCACCCCCGCCTCGCCCCACGCGATATCGAGGCAGCGATGATGAGCACGCACATCGCCACAAGGATCGTCCCACAGACACCGACAATCACCCAGCATGGACCGCAGTCTTCTTCGGGCGACGGATATGTCATCGCTACCGTCACCTGTAGCAGCACAAGAACAACGATATATGGCCAACTCCATACTATACGGAATACATCCATCAATCACCGAACGGCAGAAACTGTCCGCCGACCCTTCCCTTACAGCAGGTGAAGCAGGAAT
>JAANMY010000292.1_pt1 | contig 72506 bp, 59 predicted proteins | sample 7279691 | NCBI WGS metagenome assembly JAANMY01 (sample SAMN14094543, study PRJNA606508) | bioreactor metagenome | isolation source: A lab-scale SPAN reactor treating ammonium-rich wastewater day 388 | place: Ireland: Galway | collected 2018-02-07 | reverse complement strand
ATCCTGTTCAACACCTGCAGCGTCCGGCAACACGCCGAGGACAAGATTTATTCCGCCCTGGGCAAGCTGCGGCATCACAAAAAACGCCAACCGGAGACCGTCATCGGCGTGCTCGGCTGCATGGCCCAAAAGGATCAGGATTTGATCCGCCGCCGGGCGCCGCACGTCGATTTGATCTGCGGCCCCGGGCAGTTGGCACAGATTCCTTCCCTGATTGCCGAGGTGCGGCAGACCCAGCAGCCCCGGATCGCCATCAGCCTGGGCCGGGCCGAGGCGAGCCGGCCCGAAGTCACCGGCAGCTTCGAAAGCTACGATCCGCTCCGCGAGCCAAGCATGCGGCCCAATGCATTTCAAGCCTTCGTCCGCACGCAGTTCGGCTGCGACAAGTTTTGCACCTATTGCATCGTGCCCAGCGTTCGCGGCCCGGAGCAGGGCCGGCATCCCCAGGAAATCCTCGCTGAGGTCCGCCAGTTGGCCGAGCAAGGCTGCAAGGAAGCCACCCTCGTCGGGCAGACGGTCAACAGCTACCGCTTCGATCACGGCGACGGTCGGATCACCCGCCTGGCCGACCTGCTCGCCATGCTCCACGACGTCGCCGGCATCGAGCGCCTCAAGTTCGTCACCAACTTCCCCAAGGACATGACCAACGACCTGCTCCAAGCCGTGCGCGACCTGCCCAAGGTGGGGAAATACCTGCACGTGCCCGCCCAGCATGGGGACAACGAGGTCCTCAAGCGGATGAAGCGGCTTTACACCATCGAGTTTTATCTCGACATGCTGGCCCGCTGCCGCGAAACCATCCCGGGCGCGGCCGTCAGCAGCGATTTCATCGTCGGCTTCTGCGGCGAAACAGAGGAAGCCTTCCAGCGCACCTGCGACCTGGTCCGCACGGCTGGCTTCAAGAACAGCTTCATCTTCAAATACAGCCCCCGTCCCGGCACCAAGGCCGATGAACTTTACCCCGACGACGTGCCCGAAGAGGTCAAGAAACGACGGAACAACGACCTGCTCGCGATCCAAAATCAGGTCAGTCTGTCCGACCATCGCCGCTGGATTGGCCGCACGGTGGACGTGCTCGTCGAGGGGCCAAGCAAGACGGCGCTCAAGCACGAGCAGACCGGCCCGATAGTGCAAATGACCGGCCGCACCATGACCGACCACATCGTTGTGTTCGAGGGGCCGCGCCGCCTGGCCGGGCAAACGGTGCGGATCGAGATCGACGACGCCACCTCCTTCACGCTTTATGGCGATCTGAGCGAGCTGGAGTATGACCGCCTTCTGAACGACGACGACGATAACGAACCGGCCAACGCGCCGCCCATCGCCCCGCGCCACAGCCTGCCGTTGATCGGGTGAGGCCCTCCTGAACCCCTTCAGGCGTCCTTGCGCTCTCGCACCATGTCCTGCCGCAAGCGTTCCTGTTTGGCTCGTTCTTGGCTTTCCGACGAGAATCCGCTAGGCTGTCGGGGATGGCCACTTCCCCTTTTTCCCGCGACGCCGAGGCCGATCCGGCGCAGTTTGCCTTGCTCGAGCATTGGCGGGTGCAGGATCGCGTTCGCGGTTGGCACAACTGGCGGCAGCTTAGCGAACGGGTCGGGACGGATTGGCTCCCCGCCCTCATCGAAGCCCTGAACGCCTATCTCCCCGGCTGCGCCGACGCCGACATGGCCCTCAACAACCTCGAACGCTTCCTTGCCGCCGCCGGCATTGAACCGCACCGCCCCCAACTGCTCGACCCGCACCTTGGCCTGCTCGACGTGCTCATCCAGCTTTTCAGCACAAGCCAATATCTCAGCGACCTGCTTATCACCGATCCGGGTTTGGTGCCGATGCTGCTCGTGCCCTTGCGGCAAAGCCCGACTCGCGCCGAACTCCTCGCGGAGCTGTCTGCCGCCCTGGCGCAAGGCACGGAAGACGCCGCCACCCTGCGGGCGCTGCGTTCCTTTCGCCAGCGGCATTTGCTGCGCATCGGCACCAATGACGTCGTCCGCAATCGCCCTCTCGAGGAAGTCACCCGGGACATCTCGCTGCTGGCGGAGGTGGCGGTCGAAGCGGCCTTGCAGCAAGCCCTGCAGACGGTCGCGCGCCGCTTCGGCGAACCCCGCCATGACGACGGCAGCCCGGCTCGATGCGTCGTCCTCGCCTTTGGCAAGCTCGGCGGCCAGGAGCTGAACTACAGCAGCGACATCGATCTCATGGTCATCTACGACGAGGAAGGCAACACCTCGGGCCGGCCCACGCTCAGCCTGGTCGAATTTTACAGCCGCGTGATCCACGAGATGGTCCGGCTGCTCACGGCTTATCCCCCAGCCTATCGAGTGGACCTGCGGCTCCGGCCCGAAGGCAAACAAGGCCCCCTGGCCCGGACCTTCGCCAGCACCCGCTCGTATTACGAAACCCTGGGCCGCACCTGGGAACGGCAAGCCCTGATCAAACTGCGGCCCATCGCCGGGGACTTGACGCTGGGATGGCAATTTCTCGCCGAGATGCAGCCTTGGGTCTACCGCAAATACCTGGGTTTTGCCGAGATCAACGAGATCAAGGCGCTCAAGCGGCGGATCGAGCAGCAAGCGAGCCGGGAAGGCGTGTCCGACGTCGAGGTGAAAAAAGGATTAGGCGGCATCCGCGACGTGGAGTTCACGCTGCAGTTTCTCCAGCTTCTCAACGGCAGCCTCGAAACCGTTCAGCAGCGAAGCACCCTGGCCGCCATCGAAGCCCTGGCCCAGGCGGGCTGTCTCACCGATCAGGAAAGCCGCATCCTGGAGGATGGCTATCGCTTTCTCCGCAAGCTGGAGCATCGTTTGCAATTGATGTTCGACCTGCAGACCCATCGCTTGCCCTCCTCTCCCGGCGAGCGGACCAAGCTGGCCCAGCGGATGGGCTATGGCATGGACCCGACGCTGGCCCTGGAACGGTTCAACGCCGATTATCAGGAAAAGACGACGCTCAACCGCCGCATTCTGGACCACCTGCTGCATGACACCTTCACCAGCGATGCGGGCCAAAGCGAGCCGGAAGCGGACTTGATTCTGATTCCCGATTTGGAGCCGGCGACGATCGCCGCGATCCTCCAGCCCTATGGCTTTCGCAACGTCGATCTGGCCTATCAGAATCTCATGCAATTGGCGAAGGAGTCGGTGCCGTTTCTGCACAACCGCCGCTGCCGGCAGTTCCTCGCCAACATCGCCTCCCGGTTGCTCAAGGCGCTGGCCGAAACCCCCGATCCCGACCTGGCCCTCACCCACCTGGAAAAAGTCACCGCCTCGCTGGGGGCCAAGGGCATCCTGTGGGAACTGTTCAGCTTCAATCCGCCGAGCCTCAAACTCTACGTCGACCTCTGTTCGGGCAGCCCCTTTTTTGTGCAACTGTTGATGAACAATCCGGGGATGATCGATGAGCTGCTCGACAGCCTGGTCCTCAATCGGCCCCGAACGCGCGCTGAGATGGCCGAGGAATTGACCGACCTGTGTCACAATGCCGATGATCCGGACCGCATTCTGCACAGCTTCCGGGACGTGGAACTGCTGCGCATCGGCACGTTCGACCTGCTGGGCAAAGAGCCGCTGCGCGTGACCCTGCAAGCGCTGACCGACTTGGCGGAGACGCTGCTTGTCTGGGTGGCGGATCACGAGTTTCGCCGCCTGGCGGACCGCTGGGGGGAACCTTCAAGCCATCTGCTCTCGCCGCTCGAAGGGCTTGACACGCTTACCTGGCCGTGCCGCTACGTTCTCCTGGGGCTGGGCAAGCTCGGCGGGCGGGAAATGAGCTACAGCAGCGACCTGGACTTGATCCTCGTCTACGAGGAAGACGGCCAAACCCATGGCGGCCAGGAAACCACGGACAATTATCATTTCTTCTCCGAATTGGCCCGGCAGATCATCAAACGGCTCAGTCAACACGGCCCCCATGGCCGACTCTACAGCGTCGACATGCGGCTCCGCCCCACGGGTAAGTCAGGCAGCCTGGTCATTCCCTTGGCCGAGTTCATGCGTTATTACCAAAGCGGCTCGGGGCAATTGTGGGAGCGGCTCGCCCTGACGCGCGCTCGGGTCGTGCATGGCGAGCCGGAGTTCGCCAAGGCGGTCCTGCAAGCCGTTCATCAAGCGGTGCAGACGCCCGACTGGCGGCCTTGCGATGTGGATGAAATCGTGGCCATGCGGAAGCGGCTCGAGGCCAGCCGGGGGGAACGGGATTTCAAGCGCGGCTTCGGCGGCATCGTGGACATCGAATTCATCGTCCAGCTCTTCCAATTGAAATACGGCAAGTCCCATCCCGCGATCCGGCAATCGAATCTTTGGGACGCTCTGGAGCGGCTGGCGGAGGAGAGGTTGATGCCGGCGCTGCTGGCTCGGGAGCTGGCGTTTCATTACGAATTCCTGCGCCGGGTGGAGAGCAAGCTGCGCATCGTCAATCTGCTCGCCCAAGACGATCTGCCCCGCGACCCGCAGGAAATGGAAAAGCTCGCCCGGCGGTTGGGGCACGAGGCGAGCCTCGATCAATCGGCGGCGGAAGCCTTTTGGTCCGAAATGGAGCATCACACCACCTGCATCCGCCGGCATTTCAACGAACTGTGCGACCAGGAACGGCGGAGTCCGCCCGTTCCACGGGGCAGCGGCACGCCCCGATGGCAGGATTGGCCGGGAATCAACCCCCCCCGGGGGGAGACATGATGGCAACTCCCGATCGCCCGGTGACGCCCGGCGCCTGGCTGGCTCTGGCGGCGGCCTATCTCGGCTGGATGTTTGACGGCTATGAGATGGGCATCTTCGCCCTGGTGGCGCGGCCGGCGCTTGGCGATCTGTTGGGACAACCCCCGCCTGGCGAAATCGAACGCTGGTACAGCCTGGCCCAGGCGGGGTTTCTCGTCGGTGCGGCGACGGGGGGCGTTTTCTTCGGCTGGCTCGGCGACTGGCTGGGCCGGGTGCGGGCGATGATCTTGAGCATCCTCGTCTATGCCCTGCTCACTGCCGCGGGCGGCTTCGCCCAGGCGCCTTGGCAACTGGCCCTGCTGCGCAGCCTGGCGGCCCTGGGCATGGGCGGCGAATGGGCTCTTGGCGTGGCCTTGGTCATGGAGCTTTGGCCCAACCGATCCCGCGCCTGGCTGGCCGGTCTGATCGGCTCCGCGGTCAATCTGGGCTTCGTCCTCGTGGCCTGTCTGAGCCTTTTGTTCCAACCATGCCTGGCCGCGATCACTCATGCCCTGCACGCATCCGGCTTGTCTGAATCATGGGTGCAATGGCTGACCGCCCATGCCGGCTGGCGCTTGTTCCTCATCCTGAGCGTGTTCCCGGCGGGGTTGGTCTTTTTTATTCGCCGATGGGTGCCCGAATCGGATCGCTGGCTAAAGCATCGGCTGACGGGGCGAGCCTGGTCGACGCAACTGGCCCAAGTGGCAGGTATGCTATTCGGGACCGCATCGGCCGTGGGGGTGATCTTGCTCTGGGCGATGGAACTTGGTTGGACATGGCGCTGGTGTGGGACGATCCTTGGCCTGGTTGCCGCGGGATGGGGGTATCTCTGGCCTCTGCGGCACTATTGGCATCAGCAGCGCGACGCTGGGCCAACCTCAGCCATCGCCGGCGCTTTAGCGCCGCGACCGTCCTTGCTGCCGCGGGCGGCCCTGGGGTGTGCGTTGAGTTGCGTCCCGCTGATCGGCACCTGGGCGGTAACGCAATGGCTGCCCCTGTGGGCGGACGTGTTGGCGGAGGGCAGGGTGGCGACGGCCCGCAGTCAGACGATGCTGTGGTCCGCACTGGGGGCGGTAATCAGCACCTTGCTGGTCACTCCCTGGGTCAACCGCCTGGGGCGCAGGACGATCTACGCTTTCCTGTGCCTCGGCGCCCTGGGGTCGTTGCTCCTGTTTCTCAACACCGCCACCCGCTTCGACGGCTGGTTCCTCTTCATGAACACCCTGGCAGGATTCTTCGTCGGCGGCTTTTACGGATGGCTGTCGTTGTATCTGCCTGAATTGTATCCCACGGCGGTGCGCGCCCTGGCTCAAGGCTTCGCCTACAACTTTGGCCGCATCATTGCCGCCATCGCCACGCTGCAGACAGGCCAGTTGCTCCAATGGTTTGGCCAGGATTATCCCTTGGCCTGTTCGACCGTCAGCCTGGTTTATCTGGCGGGGTTGGGATTGATCCTTTTCGCACCGGCCCACCGCAACGGGCAGCTTCCGGATTGAGGCTTGCTGATGGAGTGAGGTTTGTCCGGAGAACGCTCAATGGGGGGCGATTTCCTGGAAGGGCTTGCGGACCGCGGCTGCGCCAGGCTCCTCCATCAAGCCGCTGTTCGTGCGCGGCACCTCGGTTTCGATGATGAGCGAGGCGGCCGGCCGGGATTGGCGATGCCACACCGTCCATCCCCAGATCAAGGCCAGGGAAAAAGTCAGAATCATGAGCCATCGGGTTCGCGGCGGCAGGTTCATCCGATCATGGCCCCACGTCTTCGGGCGGAGACAGTTGCAAGAAATAACGAAACCCGGGCCTCTGGCGAAGCCCCTGAAACATCTCCGCGTCGCGATGGCGGATCCGCAGCGTGACGACGTTGGAATTCCCAGGCTCGACGGCCATGATGGCCAAGCGGGGAATGCGTCCCTGACTGACGGAGCCGTTCGCTGCCGTTTGCCATTCATAAACCAGGTCGACCCGTTGCCCCACATGCCAAGCGGCAGCGGCTTCCTGCGTTTCGATGTTGAGCCGCAACTGCACGTCGCCGACGCCAAGTTTGGGCACGCTGCCAGCGGGTTCGGTATCGCTTGAGCGTATCGGCTTCCCCGCGGTCAAAGGCACGGTCGTCCGCCGAGCTTGGATTTGCTTAAACTCGGTGATCAGGTCCATGCCGTTGTCCGCGGGGTTGACCTCCGCAGCACTGAGCGTGCGCGACTCAAACCAATCGGCCCGCTCGATCAGCGTCTCGGCGGGCAGATTGAACCGCGGCACGAGAACGGTCAATCTAGGGGAGGGAAGCTGAGGCTGCGAGGCAACCAGCGAGGTGGGTGTCGGAGGCAGGGGACTGGTCGGCGTTTCCGATGGATTCTGCCGCCGGGCGTCCTTGATCCAATCCAGCGACAGCCAGGTGCTCAGCCCCAAGGCCAGCACGAGGCCCATGCCCACTCCCAAGACAAGGGCTTGCCGCAGGCTCAACTGCAGGACGAATTTGCGCTTGCGATGCACCATGCGCCGGATTCCGCCGCCTTATTTCAGAATGACGACAAAAGGTGTTTTCCCTGCTTCCAACAAATCCAGTATAGCTTTCGCTTCGGCGGGTTTCACGGATAAAAGCAAGGCCTGGGGCGGCGTCTGCTCTGGCAAGTCGCCAGGCCGGCGCGGCAACAAATAGAGCACCTCAACCTGGCTGGCCAGGATGCGCGGTTCCAGATCCGTCGGCGGCTCCTGAATCTGAATGCGGTCTCCTGGCTGCACGGGGGGCATCTGCGGATGATGCGCGAGCGACAGGACGACCTTGCCCGGCGGCAAGGAAAAAGGCAAGGGCGGCGCCGTTCGAGGCGGCGAGCTGGCATGCGCAGCGCTCGCCAAGTCCTCGAAGTAAACTGGTTCGCCCGCCTTCAAGGGCTGCGCTCCCAGAGTGCGCCCCTGGATTTGATCGAACCGCAGCACCGGTTGGCCCTTGGTGATCCGGTTCTTCGGGATGAATTTCACTTCGAACTCCCTGGGCTCTTTCAAATGATGTTTGGCCGGCAAGTCCTTGACCGGCACCAGGATTTCGAGGGAATCACGCGTCATGATCGAGCGGGTGGCAAAGGCCGAAATCAACCCGAGGGCAATCGCGATCATGAAGAAGAAACCTTGTCGACTCATGCGGACTACCTTTGTCAACGAGTAAGCTGAGCGTGTGGCCGCGCGGCGTTCGCTTCCAGGCGACACGTCTCTGTTCCTTTAGATCATTCCTTTATTGATTGTGACCGGGTTGCCACAAAACATCCTGTGTGCCATGTCCATTGAGGTATCGCCCCAGGACGAACAACAGGTCCGACAAGCGATTCAGATAGATCAGCACATTCGCGTTGACCGTTTCCTGCCGCATCAGGGTCACGACCTCGCGTTCGGCCCGGCGGCAAACGGTTCGAGCCAGGTGGCACCAAGCCGCGGCGGGCTGCCCGCCGGGCAGGACGAAACTCGTCAGCGGTTGCAAACCATCGTTGATGCGGTCGATGTGCTGTTCCAGACGCTGCACCTGCGACTCGGCCACGCGCAGCTTTTCCTTGGGTTTCTCCGCCGTCGAGGTCGGCATGCACAAGTCCGCCCCGACGTCGAACAAGTCGTTTTGGATGAGGCGCACCAGCGCGAGCAGGTCCGGCTCCAGGGCGGTGGCGGCCAATAAGCCCAAGACGGCATTCAGCTCATCGACCGAACCATAGGCCGCGACTCGCTGGGCGTCCTTGGGGACGCGGCTCTGATCGCCAAGTGCGGTTGTGCCGTCGTCGCCGGTCTTGGTGTAGATGCGCGACAGATAGACCATCTCTCGTGGTTCCTTTCGTCACTGGCCCAACGCCTAACGGGGAGCCAGGCTGGTCCGCACCAACTCCGGCAGATATTTCACGGGCAGCGTGCCGTGCGCCAGGACCGCTTCATGATACCGGCCCAGGTTGAACGAATCCCACCGTTCGCGTTGAATCTCCTGCCGCAGACGATAAAAGGCCATCCGACCGACGAAATAGGTCGAAAGCTGGCACGATTGCAGCTTGGCCCGAATGACTTTGCCCGCGGCCTCGCCTTCGGACTGAAACGCCCGATTCATGAGCAAATCCATGGCCTGTTCGTCGGTCATGTGGTCACAGTGCATTTTGTAGTCGAGCAGGGCGTTGACAACGGCGCGCAGGTAGAACTTGAGCTGATGCAGCCGCAGGGCGAGGTCCCCTTGGCCATACCCCTGATCAAGCATGACCTGTTCGGTATAGACCGCCCACCCCTCGGCAAAGACGCCGGAGAAGAGCACCCGGCGAATCTTGGAGGGACAGCGATTGGAATATTCAAGCTGCACGTAATGGCCGGGATAGGCTTCATGGATGCTGAGGATCTTCAGCATGTGGCGATTATATTCCTCGAGATAGCTTTGCTTGCGCTGCTCATCCCACTCGCGCGGCGGCGGGCTGATGGCGTAATAACTCGAGACCTTGGCATCTAGGGGCGGTGCGTTGTTGAGATAGGCGACGGAATAACCCCTTTGAAACTCGGGCATCTCGATGATCTGGCACTGATCCGGTTCGGGGAGGCGCAGGATGTCCTTATCCCGGATGAATTGCTTGAGTTCCTCGACGGTGGCCTGGATGTCGCGGACCAGGTTTTCGGCCTGGCCATGCTCCTGCGAAAGCTGCCGCATCACGACGCGGATGGTGCGGCTGCGGCCCACCTCGTCGTCCGGAGGCAGCGGCTGGCCTTTGGCATGGATGTGCCAAAGCTGCCGGGCGATGACGTACATTTCCTGCTCGACCCGCTGGGCTTCGGCTTCGGCGTCGCGGAGCACCTGCTCGGCGGTCACGCCCGCTTCCAACTCCAACTCCAGCTTGCGCGCGAACTTCTCCGATCCAATCCGCCAGTCTTCCTCCCTGGCTTTCGGCAGCAACTCCTGCTTCAAAAACTCGAGGTAATCCTTGAGGGCGGCGACCACCGGCCCCGCGGCTCGGCTCAACTCGCTCACTCCGGGCGTTTCCCCCGAAAGCTGATAAATCCCTTCCTGATAGTAATGGATGGCGCCCTGCGTCTGCTTTATGGCCGTTTCGACGTACACCTTCGGGCAGACGCCCAGGGCCTTTTTCCCCTCGGCCAGAATGCCCGGCATGCGGGCCATGCGGCTGATGCAATGCCGCACGTTGGTCTCGCGCGCGGCGCTCGACTGCGAGAGCAAGACATAGGTTCCTTCCGTCACGTAGCCCAGGTAGGAGCGGGGGTCGTTTGCGAACGGCTTGGTGTTGGCCATCAGCCACAGCGACCGTTCGAGGTGATGCTTGAAGATTTCGAAGTCGATCTGGGCATTGCGGGAAAGGTCGTCGTATTTCACCTTGTGCGGCAGCTCGCTCAGCGTGCGCTCGAACAGGGCCTTGACCTTGGCCCGCCATTCGGGAGAGACCTCTTCCAAGCGATCATCGAAGCGGCGGTCGCCGAGCCGACTGGCCGACAGGGGAGAGAGCTGATGATCAACGTCGAGGAAGGCGTCGAAAAAAGTCTGCAGCGCTGCGTCGGCTTGTGCCTCATGCGTCGACGCGGTCGAGGCCATCGACATGGAGGTCATCCCGGCAAGAAACAGCAAGAGGGTGAAGTAGCGCACGTGGGTCTCCCTGGCTTAGCCTTCATAGGTTCGTTTGCCGTTGTTGTTTTCGCGGCGTGCTTTCAAGGCGAGTTGATAGAGCTTGGTCCCTTGAGGCGTGGGATATTCACCGCTGATGCACGCTTGGCAGAGATGCTCCCGGGGCAAGTCGATGCAGCGGGCCACGGCCTCGAGGGGCAGGTAAAGCAGACTGTCCGCGCCTAGGTCCCGGGCCATGCGCTGTTGTTCCTCGACGGTGATCCGCGGACCGGCCATGTATTTCGGCGCGAACAGCTCCGCGATGGTGGACATGTCGATGCCGTAGAAGCAGGGGGCGATGATGGGCGGGCAGGCCACGCGGACGTGGATTTCCTTGGCCTTGCCCACGGAGCGGATCAGGTGCAGCAGCGTTTGCATCGTCGTGCTGCGGACGATGGTGTCCTCGACCAGGAAGACGCGCTTCCCTTGGAGCACTTCCGGCAGCGGCGTGTATTTCATTCTGGCCCGGTCGAGCCGCTGCTCGCCCTGAATGAACGTCCGGCCCACGTAGCGATTGCGCATCAAACCTTCGACGGAAGGCAGCCCCAAAGTGAACGCCATGGCGTCGGCCGCCGCCTTGGCCGTATCCGGCACGGGCACGACGATGCAGGAATCGTCGATCGGGGCATGCCCCAGCCGCTTTTCCTGATCCGCCAACTCCTGTCCCAGGCGGCTGCGGGATACGTAAACGCTCCGGCCATCCAGCGTGCTGGCTACGTTGGCGAAATAAATCCATTCGAAGAAGCAATGCTTCGGAGCCATCGGCGGCGCCATCCGCTCGATCCGCAGCCGCTGATCCTCGATGATGATCATCTCGCCAGGCTCCAGGTCGCGGATGTTGGTGAATCCCAAATTTTGCAGCGGCACGCTTTCGCTGGCAGCGGCGAAGACCGGGCCGTCCTGGGCGTAGCAGAGCGGGCGGATGCCGCGCGGATCGCGGCTGATGACCATGTCGCCCCGGGCGTTGAGATAGACGATGTTGTAAGCGCCGTCGAAACTCTTGCACAGATGGCGAAACACCTCCGCCAGGGTCGGTCGGCCATCGCCGCGCAGCTCATGGCTCAGGTAATGCATGATCACCTCGGTGTCCGTGTCGCGGGTGAGGTGGTAATCGCGCGCCGAGAGCAGTTCCTGTTTGAGTTCCTGGTAGTTGGCCAGTTGGCCGTTGAAGGCGAAGCTGAACCACTTCCAGCGATTGCCATGATAGCGGTTAAAGGGCTGGGCATAGTTGCGGGCGTCGGTGCCGCAGGTGGCGTAGCGAACGTGGCCGATGGCCGCCTGCCCGCGGAACGCCTTGAGGATGTTTTCGAATTTGCCGCGATGGCTCATGCGAAACGCCTCGATGACGGTGCCGATTTCCTTGTGGGTGTCGAGGAGTTTTTCGCGGTCGGGATGAAAGGTGGTCATGCCGGCGGCGAGTTGGCCGCGATTTTGCAAATCGAGGAGCATCCGGGGCAGGATGCGCGTGATGGCGAAGCGGTCGGTTTCGGGGAAAAGCTGGGAGGGCCCCTGGCCATCGAGGTAATAGACGGCCGCCACGCCGCACTCATGTTGCAATTCCGCCATGGATGCTCGCCGAGAGAGGAAAGGGAAGAGCCCGCGCTGCCCGTCGCAGGTTATTTTAGCCTTTGGCCGCGGGTCTACAAGGAAGCAGTCGCTCAGGAACGAAAAAACCACGGCCGGGGGAGGCCGTGGTGGAAAGGGGTGGATTCACGCGGATCGAACGGCTGGTCGGGCCGGCATCACGACCAGAACCAGAACAGGTTCGACCGATGGTGCAGGTTGACCAAGGCCACATTGACCGTCGCCCAGATGGTGGCCCGCTGATTGCCGGAATCGATTAAGGCGTTGATGACGTCGCCGTCAGCAGGGTCTTGCCTGCGGGTTTGCAGGTTGAAGAAATTGCTGCCGTTATGATCGACCATCGTGATGTTCACTTGGCCGGGAAAGATGGCGTCGATGGGATCGTCATTAAGGGTGAAGACGGCGCCGATAGCGTCGTTGCCGTGGCCGCCGTCGGCATAGAAGTTGACGGTGCCGTCGAGAATGCCCGCATAACCCATCCAGAGATGGTCGTTGCCGCTATTGCCAAAGAGGGTGAAGCTCAGGGTCGCTCCCAGGCCGACGTTGAGGCTGCCCGAATTGGCGTACATGCCCATGCGGTCGTTGCCCGCGCCGCCATCGAGGGCAAAGTCATAGTGGGCGCCGCTCAGCAAACTGCCGCGCACCAGATAGGCGGCAAAGTAATCATCGCCTCGGCCAAGGTCGCCGCGAAGTTTCATCGAGCTGAACGTGTCATCCGTGAGGACGTAATTGATGTAATCGTTGCCGGCGAGCATGTTGAGGTACACCTGATCGATGGCGGCGTTGGCGGTCCAGTTGGAGAGGTTCCAACCGTTGACCCAACCCGTGAGGTTGCCGGGACCGCCTGTGCCATCGTCGTAAAGGATGGCCCAGTCGTGGCCGTTGGTTCCGGTGATGGTCAGAACGGAGCCAATGACGCTGATGGAACTGGCCAGCAATTCCCGATCCTCGAGACACTCCAAGCGCGGAACGTAGCGGTTCATGGGGTTTCTCCTGGGGCGAATCCAGCGATGTGTCCAAAACCAGCGAACGCGTATTGTAATCGCGCGTTCCTGGAATGCCAGCATGGAATCTTGGAGATTCGATGAACGCGCCGCGCACCGGCTAGGAAGAGACTTGACGCTTGGCCGCTTGCTCAACGCGCTGCTGCAAAAAGGCTTCGATGAAGGGATCGATTTCGCCGTCCAGCACCTTGTGCACCTGGGGCGTCTCGATGCCGGTGCGGGTGTCCTTGGCCTGGGTGTACGGCTGGAGGACGTAATTGCGAATCTGATGGCCCCAGGAAACTTCGCCCTTTTCGTCGTACTTTTTCTCGACTTCCGCCCGGCGTTTCTGCTCCTCCAGGCGAAAGAGTTTGGCCTTCAACATGCGCCAGCAGTTTTCCTCGTTCTTGTGCTGGCTGCGTTCGGAGCGGGATTCCGCGACGACGCCGGAGGGTTTGTGGATCAGCCGGACGCCGCTTTCGGTCTTGTTTTGATGCTGGCCGCCGGGGCCGCCGGAACGGAAGGTTTGCCGTTCGACGTCTTCGCGCTTGACGTCGATTTGGATCGTGTCATCGATTTCGGGCATGACGTCGACGGCGGCGAAGGAGGTCTGCCTTTTGGCGTTGGCATCGAAGGGACTGATGCGGACGAGGCGATGGACGCCGGTTTCTCCCGAGAGGCGGCCAAAGGCGTAGTCGCCCTGGATGCGCAGCGTGGCGTTGCGGATGCCGGCCGAGTCGTTGGGCAGCAGGTCCACGACTTCCACGCCATAGCCATGCTGCTCCGCCCAGCGCGAATACATGCGCATGAGCATCTCGGCCCAATCGCAGGCATCGGTCCCGCCCGTTCCCGCCTGGATGCGCAGAAAAGCGTTGGCGTCATCCTGGGGGCCGTTGAGGACGGCTTGCATTTCGAAGTCGTGCAGGGTGGATTCGGTTTGAGCCAATTCCTTTTCCAACTCCGCCTCGAGACTCTCATCCTCATCGCACAGTTCGGCCAGGGCGTTCAAATCATCGATGCGGCCGCGCAGCTCCTGATAAGGCTTGAGCGTGGCATTGATGACTTTGACCTGCTTGATGATCAGTTGAGCCTTTTCGGGATGATCCCAAAAGCCGGGGGCGCCCATCTCGCCTTCCAGCCGAGCGCGCTCGCTTTCCAGCCGCGCCAGGTCAAAGACTGTCCCGCAGCTGCGTCAAGCGAGACGTCACCGTTTCCACGCGGCGGCGAAGGTCGGGATTCATGGCGGACTCCAGCGAAGGAAATGGGAAAAGCGATGCTTCTCTATTCTAAGCGCCCGCCGGGCGGAAGGGTAGCCCGGCCGCGGCGGCAGGCGTGCGCTGACCGCGAGCTGCCATGACCAAGCGGACAGAACCTGCCATCAATGCCAGCCAAAAGCCGCACGGTCAATCCGACGGATGTACTCATCGGTCATGTTGGTGAATGCCGTCCTGAGGGTCGGGATCAACTCGACCATGGCCCCGTAATATCCCCCCATCACGGGGACAAAGGCCACCGCGGTGCGCAGGAAACCAATGGCTGCTGCCTGTCCGGCTGGGAAATGGCTGTCTCGCGCCGTGCGATAACTCATCACCCCGGAGACGATGCGCGTCAAGGCGCCGGCAAAACTCACGGTGGCACTTCTTTCCGAGGCCAGATGGGGAGGAGCGTAGGCTCCGCCAGGCGGGCGCGGCCGCGCCCACAGGAACGGCCCCACCCCAACGGCAAAGTCCTTGATTTCACAAAGCGCGTGATAGATTTGATTCCAGTCTGGGTGGCCGGTGTGCAATTGTGTGTCGATGAGGCTGGCCGCGTTGTGATAATGGCTCAGCGCATTGCGAACAATGGTCATTTTGCTGTCCACTGCGTTGGCAAAGGCGACAAAAGGGATCGGCATGTTGCGAACGTCCACGGTGCAGAATTTATTGGTCCCTCCAGCATAGTGGCCTACCTGCGTCTCGTTGGTCCAGATGCCGCCCGCGGCGTGCAAATGATTAAAAGCTTCTTCCAGATCGTCGATGCCCACTCCCCAACCCGTTCGACCCGCATCTTCCAGTTCCCGGGTCATGGCTTCGCGTTCGGTCAAGTCAGTACAAGCGGCGATGCCTTGCCGGGCCAGCCACCAAAAGTGAAAAATCTGATTGGCGAAGTCGATGCGGCGAGAGCTGTAATCACCCTGCGCCCATCGGGCGGTTATGTGCTCCCGATCCAAATGGGCTTCGCGCGTGCCGCTCCAATATTCGTTGGGCATGATCTTCTCCCCTCTCGCTAGCCATTTTGACTGCAATCGAGTTTCTGAAAACTACATGATGACGACTCGAACTCAACAGCATGAACAGAAAGCAAGTTTGATGCCGACTCATCAAGAAGCGCTTGAGGTTGCCAACCATGGGCTCCATGGTCCGAAACAGAGAATACTAATGATTGCATGTATATTGTTGAATCAATGCTGTCTTCCAAAGGTCATGGATATGTCAACTGGACGGACCTTTTTTGGCCGGGTCTGAACCGCCAGACGAAAAAAAAACACCGCCCCGAAACGGAGCGGCGTAGATTCGTTCGTTTCCCCCACCCTGGCGTTCGGAGGGAGATGGCTGCTTGGCCAGATCGTTTAACCGCTCAAGCGACCGTCAGGGCGACGCGCCGACGCGGCATGCGGCCGCGCCGGGGAGCCGCCGGCGTTTCCAACTTCTCCTTGAGCCGACGACGGGCCACGTGCAAGCGCCGCTTGATCGTGCCTTCCGGGGTGGCGAACTCGGCCGCCATCTCCCGGATCGTCTGGCCGCGGACGTAGAAGGCCACCAGCGTGTCGCGGTCAAGCCGGTTCAACCGCTCCAAACCCTGATGAACCGTCAAGCGGACTTCCTGCCGCAAGACGGCGTCCAGCGGATTCGGCTCGGCCGTGACTTGGGTCTCCAAGGCCACGTCCTCGGCCTGATTCAACCGGCGCCGCGTCAGCCGATTCAAGGCCAAGCGGACGGCGATGCGGCGGACCCAGCCCACGAAGGCGGCCGGCTCGCGCAACTGGTGCAGCTTCGTGAAGGCGCGGACGAAGGCTTCATGGGCCAATTCCTGCGCCTCGCCGACGTCGCGCATCTTCTCCAGGGCGGCCGCATAAACGGCCGCTTCATGCCGCTGGACCAGCTCGCCGTAGGCGGCGTGGTTTCCCGCCTGGGCCAAACGCACCAATTCCACCGTGTTCTTGTGAATCATGATCATTCCACCTGTCATCACGGGCGGATGGCCTGGTTCCCTGGCGGAAGGGAGGAGCCGAAGCCGCGCTCCACGCCGCCGATTCGCGGACAAGTCAAGGATGAACGGCACACCGTTTCATCGCATGGGGCTTGCGCCGCGTGGGAGGATGCCAGGTCGGCATCGCCTCGAATATCTTGGGATCAAGGGCCACGTTGTTTCGACCGGTCGCCGTGCTCCCCGCAAGGATCGGGCTCGGGTCAAGCCGCGGAACGGGCATCGTTCCGCCGCCGCGTCAGACGCGAGGGTCCATCGTCTCGACCAGAGGCTCAGCAGAGCATGGCCATGGGGATCGATGCCCTCTGACGGAAGCAGCGCTTCCAAGGTCCGCAGGCCGACCGGCCTGATTTCGACGGGTTTTATTACCCTGTCGAAAACTCGTATCTTGTTCCAGCATGAGGAACGGATACGACCAGCCTTGGAATGGCAGGCGCTCCAGGCGTCCGCGCTGTCCCGCCAACGTGGCGTATGACAGGTGTGTCGGCGTCTGGCATGCGCTGCGATCGACGGTCCGGGCCATACCCGAACGGCGACCCATCTTGGGGGAACGCGCGACGAGCATCGAGCTTTGAACCGTGAACATGACAGACCTCCGACGTTGAGATAGGGGCTGATCCCTCGATCAGCCGACAACAAAACTTCCGAACGAATCCATACCATCAAGCATCAAGGGACCTTCCAACTTGACGTTGAATGGTCGAATACAACGTCCAGCAAAGGCAACCTCCGAGGATTGACTCCGCCGACGTTGGCACAACGGTAGATGCTTATGCGACGCACACTCTATCCTTTAGGTTCGCATCCAGCAAGCATTTCGTTCAAAAAAATTTGATCGCCAGGGATAAAGAACACCATAAATCGAATGACGACGGCATGAAAATGGACCGTGAAAGAAGCCAAGGCTAATGACATAACATAATATACATAAACGACATAGGTTGATAAACTTGCTTCAATCTGCCTTCAATCTGCAAGCGATTACACTTTATTGGTCGGCTGCTTTACCGAACATGAAATTTTGTTCAATGCCAGAGAGTACTGCTGTATCGGCTCCAAACGGCAAAATAGACCGGTTCTAGCGAACCTGCCTGACTTTCCGAAGAACGGCTCTTCAGATTACACCGCATCCGCCACATCCTGCATGACAAGCCCTCTCAGGTTGGAGAAAATAGGCAGAGTTTGACTGTCTTGCCCAACCTAAGGTGGCATCCTCATGAACACACAACGAATATTACTGGCCATGGGCTTATTGATCGTTTTGACTTCGCTTTCAGTCCTGGCGTATACCCCCCAGGATTGCACCGGACCGGACTGTCGACCGAGCCAGCCGATCCTGCCCCGTGAGGTCGAACCGCCGATGGTCTATCTGCATGTCCTGGCGCCCGCCGTGGCTGATGCCAGTCAGCCGGTGACGTATCAGATCTGCGTCGAGAACCGGTCCTCGGCGGACGCCCACTTCGTCGTGGTGAAAAACGCCATCCCCAAGAATGCGCGCATGGAGAAGACGGACCCGCCAGCAACGGTGGTGGGCAATGAAATCCAATGGTCGCTCGGAACCTTGGCCGCGGGGCAGCGCCAGTGTCTCCTGATGGTGCTGCGACCTACCAGTGCGGACCGCCTGGAGAATTGCCTGCGCGTGCACTATGAACATGGACTGTGCACCACGACCCGGCTCACGGGCAAGCCCGCCATCGAAGAACCGCCGTCGGAGACCGCACCGCAGCCGCCGCAGTTGCAGATGAGCATTACGGGGCCGGCCAAGGTTTTCATTCAGTCGCAGATGCGCTATCAGCTTCAGCTCAGCAACCTGGGCGAAGGCGAGGCGAAAAACCTGCAGGTGGTGATGACCGTGCCGCCGGAGGCTGCGTTCGAGCAGGCCAGCGAGGGCGGCGTCTACCTGGCGGAAAGCCGGCAGGTGCGCTGGTCGCTGGACAACCTGGCGTCGCGAAAAAATCGCCCCCTCGAGGTGACCTTGAAAGCATCGCAAGTCGGCCAGGCCCTCGTGAAGGCGGAAGCTCAGGCCGCAGGCAGCCAAACGCAAGCCGAGTTCCGCACCGAAATTATTGGCGGGTCGGGGCTGCACATGAACATCCGGGAAGACCGCGATCCGCTGTTCGTCGGGGAATCCTCCCGCTTCGTGATCACGGTCCGCAACACGGGCCTGACCGCCGTCACGCAGTTGCGCTTGTCGGCCCTGGTGCCCGATGAGTTCAAGCCGACCCGCGCCCGCAGCGAGACCGGCGACGTGGCCCTGGAACCGCCTCGTCCCAATCCCCAATTATTCGAATTCAAACCCTTCACCCTCGAACCCGGGACGGAGAAGCGACTGCTCATCGACGTGGAAGCCGTGAAGGCGGGGTTCGCTCGATTTCGGGTGGAGATGCAGGCCGATCAACTCACGGCCGGCCGCGTCCTGTGGGAGCAGGCGACCAACGTGGTTTTCGACCTGACGGAATAGGCCCGTCGCCGCCATGAAGAGACAAAAAGACCAGGGGAATCCCTTCCTCCCAAGAATGCGGAGAAGGAAGTAGGGATTCCCCTCATCATTTGCATGGGATGTTATAGAATAGGGTAAGGTGTCATTGAGGGCAGTGATCAAGCTGGCACGGAGCGGCCAGTGTGTTTTATTCACTCTCTTCGCGGTTGCGTCATGGCTGGTCATCCTTTACGCCCATGACACCCAAGGCTTTTCCGGCATCAACGCTCAACCTCGAATGCAAGGCGGCCGGCATGGACCTGGCAAAGAACCTCAAGATCGAAAGCGTGGAGCGGCTTGCGCCCTCGAAGCCCGCCGTCTTGAAACCGCAAGACACGGTGGCGGAAGCCGTCCGCCGCATGCAAGAACGCCGCATCGGGTGCGTCGTCATCGCGGTCGATGGCCCGGTGCTCGGCATCTTCACCGAACGCGACCTGATCAACCGCGTGCTGACCCCCGGCCGGTCCCTGGACTTGCCCGTCTCAGCGGTCATGACCCCGGAACCGATGACCGTGCAGCGCAAGGAACCCATCGCCCAAGCCATGAAACGCATGCAAAAAGGCGGTTATCGCCATTTGCCCGTGGTGGATGAACATGGCCGCCCCGTCGGCATGCTCTCCGTCAAGCGCATCGTTCATTACATCGTGGAACACTTCCCCTTCATCGCCAATGTCCCTCCCACCCCGGATCCCGTCTTTCCAGTCCGCGAAGGGGCTTGATCGGATCACGGCGGCGGAGATTTCTTTTCGGAGTAAGTTGCGAAGATGAGTACGACGGCTCCAGTCCCGATCAGTAACAGCACCAACGGCCACAACGGACGCTCCGTGCAAGAGCGGCAATCCGTGGTCATCCGCTTCGCCGGCGATTCCGGCGACGGCATGCAGCTCGCGGGCACGCAGTTCACCAATGCCTCCGCCATTTTCGGCAACGACATCAGCACGCTGCCCGACTTCCCGGCCGAAATCCGCGCCCCCGCCGGCACCTTGGCCGGCGTCTCCGGGTATCAGATCAATTTCAGCAGCCAGGACATCCACACGCCCGGCGATCAGGTCAACACCCTCGTCGTCATGAACCCCGCCGCCCTGAAGACCAACCTCAAGGACCTGGAGTCGGGCGGCATCCTCATCGTCAACTCGGATTCCTTCGGCACGAGCGACTTGCACAAGGCCGGCTACGAAAAAAGCCCCCTCGACGACGGCAGCCTCAAGGGCTACCGCATGATCAAGGTGCCCATCACGTCGCTCAATCGCAAGGCCGTGGCCGATCTCAAACTCAGCACCCGTGAGGCGGACCGCTGCAAGAACTTCTTCGCCCTGGGCCTGGTCTACTGGCTCTACGAACGGCCCACCGAGCCGACCCTGCGCTGGATCAAGGACAAGTTCAAGAAAAACCCCGCCGTCCAGGAAGCCAACGTGCGGGCCCTCAAGGCGGGATACAACTTCGGCGACACGATCGAAGCCTTGCCCGTGCAATATCGCGTGCCCAAGGCCAAGATCAAGCCCGGCAAGTACCGCAAGGTCACGGGTAACGAGGCTCTGTCGCTGGGGCTCGTCGCCGCGTCGCTGCTGGCCAATAAACCCCTCGTCTATTGCAGTTATCCGATCACGCCCGCCAGCGACATTTTGCACCAATTGGCGGACATGAAGCGCTTCGGCGTCCGCACCTTCCAGGCCGAGGATGAGATCGCGGCCATGGGCGCGGCCATCGGGGCCTCCTTCGGCGGCACTTTGGGCGTCACCGGCACGAGCGGCCCCGGCGTGTGCCTCAAGTCCGAAGCCATCGGGCTGGCCGTCATGACCGAGATTCCCGTGGTCATCGTCGACGTGCAGCGCGGCGGTCCCAGTACGGGCCTGCCCACCAAGACCGAACAGGCCGACTTATTGCAAGCCATGTTCGGCCGCAACGGCGAATGCCCCGTGGCCATCATCGCTGCTTCCACCCCCGCCGATTGCTATCGCATGGCCATCGAAGCCGTGCGCCTGGCCGTGCGCTTCATGACCCCTGTGTTCCTGCTCACCGACGGCTACCTCGCCAACGGCTCCGAACCGTGGGACATCTCCGGGCTGGACCAGCAAGAAGCCATCCCGATCACTCATCCCTCGAAGCCGAACCAGGACGGCCAATTCATGCCTTATCTGCGGGATGAGCGCCTGGTCCGTCCGTGGGCCATCCCCGGCACGCCGGGCTTGGAGCATCGCGTGGGCGGCATCGAAAAGCAAGACGTGACCGGCAACGTCAACTACGAGCCGGAAAACCACCAGCACATGGTCAACATCCGTGCTCAGAAAATCGCCAACATCGCCAACGAGATTCCCGAACTCGAAGTCGCCGGTCCCAGCGAGGGCGACGTCCTGGTCTGCGGCTGGGGCGGCACCTACGGCAGTCTCGCCACGGCCGTCGAAGAGGCGCGCGCCCAGGGGCACAAGGTAGCCCATGCCCATTTCCGCTACCTCAACCCTTTCCCGCGCAACACTGCCGACGTGCTCAAACGCTACAAGAAAATCCTGGTCCCCGAACTCAACGGCGGCCAGCTTTGCTGGCTCCTCCGAGCCAAGTTCCTGGTCAACGCCCATTCCTTGAGCAAGGTCCAGGGCAAGCCGTTCCTCGTCAGCGAAATCGTCTCCGAGATCAACGACTTGCTCAGCCAATAAAGTACAAGGTCTTGACGACCGCTTGCTTTACTTCATTCAACACAAGGGTTTCCTATGTCCACGACTTCGCTTCCGACTCTCACCGCCAAGGACCTGGCCAGCGATCAAGAAGTGCGCTGGTGCCCCGGCTGCGGCGACTATTCGATTCTGGCGCAGATGAAAAAGGCCCTGGCCGGCTTGGGCATTCCCCGCGAACAGTTCGTCTTCATCTCCGGCATCGGCTGCTCGAGCCGCTTTCCCTATTACATGAACACCTACGGATTTCATAGCATCCACGGTCGAGCGCCGACCCTGGCCACGGGTCTCAAGATCGCCCGGCCGGATCTGCACGTTTGGGTGATCACCGGCGACGGCGACGGCCTGTCCATCGGCGGCAACCATTTCATTCACGCCATCCGCCGCAACCTGGACATCAAGATCATCCTCTTCAACAACGAAATCTACGGGCTGACCAAGGGGCAATATTCACCCACTTCCCGGCTGGGGACGCGGACCAAGTCCAGCCCGATGGGCTCCTTCGAACTGCCGATGCGGCCCATTTCCATCGCCATCGGCGCCGAGGCCACTTTCGTCGCCCGCACCGTCGACACCGACATCGCCCACCTGTGCGACACGCTGCAGCGCGCCGCGCGGCACAAGGGGTCGGCCGTGGTCGAAGTCTACCAGAACTGCAACATCTTCAACGACGGCGTCTGGGACTACATGAAGGACAAATCCGTCAAAGCGGACAACGTGCTCTACCTTGAGCACGGCAAGCCGATGATCTTTGGCAAGGACAAGAACAAGGGCATTCGGCTCAACGGCAAATTGGAGCCGGAAGTCGTGACGCTCGGCCCCGGCGTGGCTCAAGACGACCTGCTCACCCACGACGAGAAGGCCGAGGAGCCCACGCTGGCCTATTTGCTCAGCCGCTTTGTCCACGACCCCAACGCCGAGACGCCCTTCCCCGAACCGGTGGGCGTCTTCCGCGCCGTTCAACGGCCGACGTATGACCAGCAGTTGAACGACCAGGTGGAACAGGTCATCAAGACCAAGGGAGCGGGCAAGATGGAAGAATTATTCCAAAGCGACGACATCTGGATCGTCCCCGAGGAAACCGCTCAAAGCTAAACCCTCGGCCGCACATGCGAGTGGAGGATGTAGAGACCGTGTCTCGTTCCAGGCGAACCGCGCGAGCGGTTCACCCACACCAGGTGCCAATGCCATGATCTGCCCCAATTGCGGCTTCGACAACGTTCCCGGCGAAGAGTCCTGCGACCAATGCCAACAGGACCTGACCCATCTCGATCAGGTCGCTCCCATCGAACCGATCGGCAGTCGCCTGGTGAATGACAAGGTCAAGGACTTGCAGCCTCCCGCGCCGTATCTGCTCGATCGCAAGGCCACCATTCAAGACGCCCTCGCGCAGTTTTCCACCCACCGCATTGGCGCGGTGCTCATCGTCGATGAACAGAAGCAACTGCTGGGCATTCTCTCCGAACGCGACATCACCTTGCGCGTGGCCGGGCTGCACGACTCGATTCAGAATTTGTGCGTCGAAGATTTCATGACGCCCAAGCCGGAAACCGTGCAACTGACCGATCCGTTGGTGTTCGCCTTGCACAAAATGGACGTCGGGGACTATCGCCATTTGCCCGTCGTGGACAAGGGCGTTCCCGTGGGCATGATTTCCGTGCGCGGGCTGTTGGCGCACATGACCCGCCACCTGAGCGACGCTTCATGACGGACCCCAGCCGACTTGCAATCTACGGCAAATAAACTTCGATCTTGGCCGTCTTGCGCTGATCCTGGATGACCTGGATGCGCAGTTCATCGCCATACACCGCGCGCACGGTGTCCTTGATCGCCTCATAGTCGCTGGGCGAGCCTTCCTTGCGGTCGGTGACCTTGATCAAATGCATGCCGAAATCCGTGCGGACAACGTCGCTCACCTGGCCCACCTTGAGATGGGAGGCGGAGCGAATGAAGGGATCGCTCTCGGACCGCCGGGGCGGGAAGTAACCCAGGTCGCCGCCGCGGACGGCCGTGCCGTCCTGGGAGTATTTCTTGGCGGCCTCGGCAAAGTCCAGTCCCTGGCTGATTTCCTTTTGAATCGCAAGCAGCTTGGCACGGGCCGCCTCTTCGTCCTTGGAGCTGGCCCTGGGCGGCAAGGGCACGACGACGTGGCTCACGCGAATGACCACGCCATCGAACATCTCCTTGTTTTTCTCGTAATAGTCCTTCAAATCCACCTGGGCTAGCCGCTGCGTCAGATAGTTTTGCCACTGTAGTTCCAGGCCGATGCCCGATCGCAATTGATCCAGGGTTTGCTTCGAATCCACCAGGAACTCTTGGAGCGTCATCTGCCTGGCCTTGAGGCTTTTCTCCAACTCGGCCAGGCGCTGATCGATTTGCGAGGCGGCGGGCGCGGCGCTGTGCTGCTGCAGAAATTGGCGCAAAAGCAGTTCATCGACCATGAGCCCAAGCAGTTCGGTATGCAGCGACTTGCGCTGCGCCTCCGAGAAGTGAACGGGGATGGGGGGCAATCGCTGCAGCGCTTGCTCCCATGCTTCGCGAGTGATCTCCTGGCCGTTGACCTTGGCTACCGGTCCGCGCGGCGGGGGCGTCTGGTTTGCCCAGACCCCGGTTGCCGCCAACGCCACGATGCACAGGGCCATGCTGGTCACGAACCCAAAGCGTGTCATGATGAGTTGCTCCTCGAATACCTGTCAACCGCGGGGTCGACCACTTCCTCTCGGGGCGGGACCATAGCGAACCCGCGGCCTTGGGGCAAGAGCAACTTCCATGGAGTCATGCATCCGCGGGGGGCGCGGGAGACTGGACAGCATGGGGCGAACAGCACAAGCGATGGACGTTTATAAACAGCGATTAAGGGAGGCGAAACAGCCGGCAGGCGTTGGCTGTCGTTTGCTCCGCCACGGCTTCCGGAGTCATGTGCCAAAGGCTGGCCAGGCAGGCCGCGGTGTGGATCAGGTGGGCGGGTTCATTGCGCTTGACCGCGCCTCGGAGCGGCACGGGCACCAGATAAGGACAATCGGTCTCCAACAGAACGCGATCGCGCGGCAGCCGAGCCGCCACTTCCCGCAGATCGGCGGCGTTTTTGTAGGTCAGCATACCGGCGAAGGAAACATACAACCCCAACCGCAAAGCGGCTTCCGCCAGGGACAGGCCGCCCGTGAAGGAATGCATCACCCCCAGGATCGGTCCATGGGTTTGATGGTCTGCCATGAGCATGCGGAGGATATCCGCCTCGGCTTCGCGGCAATGAATGACGATCGGCTTATGGACCTTGCGCGCCAACCACAGATGGCGGGCAAAATAATCTTCCTGCACCGGGAACGGCGTGAAATCCCAATGGCGATCCAGCCCCGTCTCCCCTATGGCCGCGGCCTTGGGATGATCGGCCAAGGCCACGATGTGTGCCCAATCATCGGTTTGCGCCTCGGCGGCATGGTTGGGGTGGATGCCCACGCTGGCCCAGACCCCCGGCGTTCGCTCCGCCAGTTCGAGACAGGCCCGGCTGGAACCGAGCGTGGTGCCGATGCTGAGCAAACGGCTCACGCCCGCCGCCTGGGCCCGCGCGAGCACACCGGCGACGTCGTCGGCAAACGCTTCATCCGTCAAATGACCATGTGTGTCGACCCAGGATGCGATGCCCATCGGCGCTCCGCGAGGTCGGGGCTATTTCAAGGTGGAGAGCGAACGGCTGCCCGAGTGGGCTTCGGCAAGGGAGGCAAGCTGCTCCACGTGCTGGCGTTTCATCGCCAGGAATGGCTCCACCTCGGCGCGGGTGGCTTCGTCCAGATGGGCCGCGTCCTGCTCCAGTAGCGCCAACAAGGCCCGCTGTTCGGCCACCACCTTGGGCAGCAAATGATCGACGGCCAGGAAGTGCAGCGTGGTGAAGTTCATGGGGAACCGGGCCGACGGCGGGATGGCGCGGCGCTTGCGGATCAAGGCAGCGAGGGAGCGCTGCCCTTCCAGTTCCTGCTCCACGAGGGCTTGCAACTGCCGGGCACAATCCCGTTCGCGGGAGCTGGTCCAAGGCCACGCTCCGTGCAGATAGCTGAGTAGCGAGGAAGACTCGCGGGCCAGGATCGCGGTTAACAGGGACAGTGAGTTGGCTTGCATGGTTGAATGACCGCTCGGGGGCTTATTTCGATGCTTCGATGGAGGGCAGCGCGCCGCGGAACGGCATGACGCTGCGCTGGGTTCCGAATTGCGACAAAGGATCCCAAATCAAAACGCCCGCCACCACGATGATCGCCAGCAACAGGGAAAAGACGTTCTGCAATCGGGGCAGGGATAGCGGTTGGCTTTCGGCCCCCGGCGCTGGCGAATCGATGATCATGATCTTGAGCACGCGAACGTAGTAAAATAGGCTGAACACGGTATTGAGCAGCGCGATGGCTAGCAAGACCAGCAGCCCCTTGTTGCTCTGCGCTTGAGCGGCGTTGTAAATCGCGGCGAACACCTCGAACTTGGCCACGTAGCCGATGAACGGCGGCAAGCCCACCAGGCTGAGGAAAAAGACGGCCAGGCAAATCGTTTGCAGCGGCGCGCGGCGAATCATGCCTGGATAAGCCGCCACGTCCTCGGAGCCGATCTGATTGCGGAGAAACGCCACTACGGCAAAGGCCCCAACGTTCATAAACAGATAGAAGGTCATGTAAAGCAAGCCGGCCGACAGTCCCTCCGCGGTCATGGTGGCCAGGCCCGCCAGGACGATGCCCGCATGAGCGATGGTCGAGTAGGCCAGCAGCCGCTTGAGGTTGGTTTGGGTGTAGGCGGCCAAGTTGCCAAAGGTCACGGTGACCGCGGCCAGCAGCACCAGCACCGGGCCGAAATAAATCGAAGCCTGCTTCCACTGTTCGAAGCTGCCGAGCGCGTCCAGGGAGCTTCCGGTCAGATTGAGGACAAGTCGGCCGGTGAGAGCCACCGCCGCCGCCTTGGACGACACGGAGAGGAACGCGCCCACTTCGGCCGAAGCGCCCTCGAAAACGTCCGGACACCAGAAATGGAAGGGCACGGCGGAGAGCTTGAACGCCAGCCCCACGAAGATCAGCAAGGTGCCGATCATGAGGAGCGGGTCGAAGCCTCCTTTCTGCGCCAGGGCCAGATAACTGGCCGCCACTTCGGGAAGGTAGCCGGTGCCGAAGCGTCCCACGAGCAGACTGATGCCAAAGAGCATGACGCCGGCCGCCGCACCGCCATAGACTACGTATTTCAGGGCGGCTTCGCTGCTTTGCCGCCGGCCCTTGAGGAAGCCAGCCAGCCCGTAGCTGGGGAGACTGGCCATTTCAACAGCGATGAACACCATGAGCAGATGGTTGGAAGATCCCATCAGGATCATGCCCAGCGTTCCGCCCAGGAAGAGGGTGTAGAAGTCGGCGGAGTCTTCCTTGTCCGGGATCCCGGTGAGCAAGGTTAGCCAGATCAGCAGCGCCGCCGCCAGCAGCAGGAAAAGCCGCAAAAATGCGCTCAACCCATCATACACGAGCATTCCGGCAAACAAGTTTTCCCGCGCTTTGATCGGCGTGGAGGATAAGAAGGGTTGCCAGGCCGTCCAGGAAACCCACAAACTCACCAGCGTGACGACGAGGGCCACGTAACCCAAATTGACACGATTGAATGCGTTGAACAGGCGGATCAGCAACATCAGGATGATGCCGACGCAAAGGATCAACTCCGGAGCAAACAGCCCCAAACTCTGGCTGTAGCTCTGCGTCAGTTCCTGAACGGCGCTGGGGGTGAGAAAGTGTTGATTCATGGTCGACTATGGCCACCCGTTGCTGTTGCAAAAATCTCCGGTTCGTCCATGCCCATCCGCAGGCGGTTACTCATCCTCGAAGTTACGGGAAGATGCTCGCCAGGCCGCGCACCAGGGTCGAGATCGTCGGCTCATACCAACTGAGGAGCAGCATCGGCGCCACGCCAAAGAGCACGGTCATCACGACCAGCACCCCGGCGATGAAGCCCTCGCGGAGCGTGATGTCAGGTAAGTCCTTGTACTTCTCGCTGCTGCCGAAATAAACGCGCTGAATCGTCCAAAGGATGTAGGCCGCGGTGATGACCACGGTGGCTGCCGCCAGTATGGCGTAGACGCGCCCCATGTAGGGATGACCCGATGGGCCGAAATTCCAGGTCCCCAGAATGCACATGAACTCGCCGACGAAACCGCACAGGCCGGGCAGGCCCATGCCGCCGAAAAAGATGATGGCGCTAAGGCCGCTGTACACCGGCATGGCGTTGGCGATGCCGCCGAAGTTGTTCAGGTCGCGATGGTGCGCTCGGTCGTAAATCACGCCGACCATGAAGAACATGCCCGCCGAGGTGATGCCGTGGGCCAACATTTGGAAGACCGCTCCGTTCATGCCCCAGGACCAATATTCCGAGCGGTCGGGAGACGTCCACACGGCCAATCCGACCAGCACGTAACCCATGTGGCTGACGGAACTGTAGGCCACGAGCTTTTTGAAATCGGTTTGCGCCATGGCCGCGAAGGCGCCATAAACGATGCTGATGACGCCGAACAGCCCGATGAGCCAGGCCAGATCGTAGGCGCCCCAAGGACATATCGGATAAGCGATGCGTAGAATGCCGTAACCGCCCATTTTCAGCAGCACGCCGGCCAGGATCATGGAGATCGGCGTCGGCGCCTCGACGTGGGCGTCGGGCAACCAGGTATGGAAGGGGAACATGGGCAGTTTGATCGCAAAACCGATGAAGAGCAGGACGAAGCAGATCACCTGAAACTGCGGTCCAAAGAGTTGATATTTTGCCTTGTTCTCAGACGCTTGATCCACCGCTTTCTTGCTTTCCTCGGTCGGCTTGGCGGCATGGTCGGCCGACGCCTTGCGATACTCCGCTTCCAGCCGGGCCGATTCGTGGCCAATCTTGGCCAGCATGAGCAGATCAAAGGTATTGATGGCTTCCTTCTTGTTCAGCTTGGCCCCAGCGTAAGCCTTGAAGTTTTCCAATTCCCGCACTTCCGCGCTGTTCGGGTCCTTGCCCTGGGCGCGCGCCTGCAGATAGCCGTAGTAGGGCGTCAAGTCCGTGAAGTAGAACGCCAGCAGAGCGATCAGGATCAGCACCGAGCCGAACAATGTGTAGAGGAAAAACTTGATGGCGGCATACTCGCGCCGCGGTCCGCCCCAGATGCCGATGAGGAAGTACATCGGCAGCAGCATGAGTTCCCAGAAGATGTAGAAGAGGAAGAAATCCAGGGACAAAAAGGTCCCCATCATGCCGGTTTCCAGCAGCAGGAAGAGGATGCAGTAGCCGCGCACGGATTTCTCGATGCCCCAGCCGGTGAGGAAGGCCAACGTGGAGATGACCGCGGTGAGCAGAACCAGCGACATGCTCAGGCCATCGACGCCGAGGAAATACTCGATGCCGAACCGGCCAATCCAGGGAACGCGCGAGACCAGGTCGCCGCTGCGATCCGGCCCATGCGTGGCGGTGGCGCGGGTGGCCGCGTCGGCCCGGGCCGTTAGCGTGTTGGCTTCGGCGTTGCCGCTCAGTTCATACTTCTGGTGCAGCGTCAAGTAATCGACGAACAGGAACAGGGACAGCACGAGGGTGACCAGCGTCCCCAGAAGCGACAGCCGCCGAATCACCTCGTCTCGCCCCTTGGGGATAAAGAGCAGGAGCAGGGAGAACAACGCCGGCGCAAAGATGATGCCGGACATGATCCATCCGTCCTTCTCGAACGTTTCCCAAGCGGTGGTGGCAAACAGATGCGAACCTAGCATGTTAGCTTACCCTGCCAGTGCGACGACATAGGACAACAACGCAAACAAGCCAACGGCGGCCACGGCCATGAACAGGATGTAGTTGCGGATGGAGCCGGTTTGAAACCCCTTGAGCCAAGCCCCGATCCCGAAGATGACATTTCCGGTCAAGTTGACCATCCCATCGATAATGCCCAAGTCGAACTTGCCGTTCAGTTTCGTGAACAGCACCGTGCTTCGGGCCGCCGAATGGATAAAGCCATCAATGACGGTCAAATCGAAATACTTGCACCAATGGCCGACGACCACGGCCGGCCGAACCAGCAAGGCGCTGTAGAGATGGTCGAAGTACCAGAGATTCGTGAAGAGTTGATACAGTCCCTTGAAGCGCTGCTTGTTCTCCGCCGCGTCCAGGAATTTCCAGAAATAAATGCAGAAGGCCATGATCACGCCGATGAAAGCGGACAACAAGGCCAGCATCCCGGCCACGTCGTGGGGACCCGCCTCCATGCGGCTCGTCAGCGGATGCAGCCAGCTATCCTTGGCGAAGGAATTGGCCAGATGATTGTGCCCCCGTGCGGCATTGCCCTCGGCTTGCAAGGCAGCAATGTTGAGATTCAACCCCGTGTCCAGGGTCACACTCGCCGGCTGCCCATGGTGCAGATAATGTTCCATGGCGCTGCCTTGCACTTCCCAGGGCTTGCTGCCCCAGGCCACGACCACGCTGCAGATCGCCAGCAAGATCAACGGCACGGTCATCACCCACGGCGACTCATGGGCATGCTCATACACGTGCTCATCCCGCGGCTTACCGGCGAAGGTCATGAACCACAGGCGAAACATGTAAAAAGCCGTGATGCCCGCCGTGATGAGCGGCAATAGGAACAAGAGGAAGTGCTTGGGATTGAGCGACACGAAGCTGAGGGCGCTGACGAGGATCGCGTCCTTGGAATACCAGCCGGTGAACAGCGGCGTGCCGCAGATGGCCAGCACGCCGACGAGCATCGTCAGCGAGGTGATCTTCATCTTGTGGTGCAGGCCGCCCATCTTGGTCATGTCTTGCTCGTGATGGCAGCCGTGGATCACGCTGCCGGAACAGAGGAAGAGCAAAGCCTTGAAGAAGGCGTGGGTCAGCAGGTGGAACAAGCCCGCCACCCAACCGCCGACGCCCAGGGCCAGCATCATGAAGCCAAGCTGACTGACGGTGGAATAGGCCAGGACTTTTTTAATGTCGGTCTGCACGATGGCGATGGTGGCCGCCACGAAGAGCGTGATGCCGCCGCAGTAAGCGATGATCAGCAGCACTTCCGGCACGAAGACGGGAAACACCCTGCCCACGAGGTAAACACCCGCGGCGACCATCGTCGCCGAATGGACCAGCGCGGAGACCGGCGTCGGACCTTCCATGGCGTCCGGCAGCCAGACCTGCAGCGGGAATTGCGCCGACTTGCCCACGCAGCCCAGAAAGATGCCCGCCCCGGCCACGACCAACATCCAATAAGGCATCGTCTTGACGCCAGGGTCGCCATGGTCATCCCCGCGGACATTCGCGGGATCATATGGCTTGAGCTGCTGATTCGCATTCGGACCATGGAAGTGGCTGTTTTGCAGCTCCTTGTCCCAGAGCACGACGTGGGAGCCATTCTCGGCAATTTGCCACATCCGCCTGCCCCGCGGCGATTTGGCTTCGTTCACGCGCACGACCTGCCCCGCCTGGGGGATCGGATCATGGGCGTCCGCCTTCGGAGCGCGGAGCACGTCGAAGAAGCTGAGCTGCTGGAAGACGATTTGCGTTTCGCCGGCTTCATCCTTGACCATCTCCGACGTGCTGCTGAAGTTGAGCGTGCCCGTGTAGGTCCACAGGATCAGGATGCCGATGATGAAACCGGCGTCGCCGACGCGGTTGGTAATGAAGGCCTTGTTGGCGGCGTCGCTGGCCGATTGCCTTTCGTAATAGAAACCGATTAACCCAAAAGAGCAAATGCCGACCAACTCCCAACTGATGAAAATCTGAAACAGATTGTCGGCAATGATGAGGTTCAGCATCGAAAAACTGAACAAAGAAAACCACATGAAGAACCGGGGAAACCGCCCCTTGCGCGTGACATGGGCTTGATGGTCGTCCACGGTTTCTTGGAGTTCTTCGCTCATGTAACCCATGGCAAAGATGTGGATCAACATGGCGATGAAGGTAACCATCAAGAACATCAAGGCGGCCAGGCGGTCGATCATGTAGCCTAGCCGCAAATCCATGGCGTCGGTCTTGGGGTTGTAGCCGGTCAGGTACAGCCAAGAGAAGGAATCCTTCCAGACCAGTTGTTCGTGATGGCCGTGGCTGTCGCCGTGCCCCTGGCCATGTCCGAGATCGTCATGGCCGGCGGCGGGCTTGGGGGCTTCCTTGTGATCGTGTCGATGATCGTGATCGGCATGCGTCTCGGGCTTCGTCGCCGCCGTCGAATTCGGCTGGGTGGCCTTGGGAGCGGCAGGCTCGTGATCGTGATCATCGTGAGGCTTGGTCGCATGGACGGCCCGCTGAGCTGAATCCGCGGCGTGCCGGTGGGCGGACTCGGTCAGGTAAGTGACGAAGCCGAAGGCTGCACAGAGAAACGCCCCGCCGATGGCGCCGATGGCGATCCAGGCGCCCGTCTTGGCCGGCCAGCGCTTGCCGCCCAGGAACAGGAGGACAAAGGACAGCAGCGGCAACAAGGTCGCTATGACGTATAGCATCCCGGGCGACATGCTCATCCTTTCAGCTCCTCAGCCGCATCCACGTCCACGCTGACGTGGTTGTTGTAGAAATTCAGGACGATGGCCAGGGCGATGGCCGCCTCCGCCGCCGCGAGCACGATCGTGAACAGAGCGAAGATCTGTCCTTCCAGAGCCAGGTTGCGGTTGTAGCGGGCAAAGGCCACGAAATTCACGTTCGCCCCGTTGAGCACCAATTCCACGCCGATCAAGACGCCGATGGCGTTGCGCTTCCCGGCCATGCAGGCAATGCCGGCGATGAAGAGCACCGCCCCCACGATCAAATAATGTTCCAAGCCGATCATGCCGCTGTTCTCCGACGGCGCTTGGCTCGGGCCAAATAAGCTGCCCCCACCAGCACCACAACCAGGTGAACCGACACTATTTCGAACGGGAAGAGATACGCCACGGGCGTTTTCTTTTGTTGCGGGAGAACGTTGAGCTTCGGCGCCTGGGCATCCGGCACCACCGTCGGCTGAGCGACGCCCAGCAACGCCAGGCCGAGATCGTTGGCCGAGCGGGAGGTGGCCGCGTCATCCACGACCAGGGTCTCTTGCAGTTCCGTCCAGTTGGCGGCAAAGATGCACCCCAGGAGCAATCCCAGCATGAGCAGCCCCACGACCAGTGAAATGGCCCACTCTCCGGCCGAGGTTTTCATGTTCACGAACGGTCCCTGGTTGGTGAGCATGACGCCAAAGACGACCAGGATTAGGATGCCGCCGACGTAGACGATCAACTGCACGGCGCCGACGAAGTCCGCTCCCAGAAGCAGGTAAAGGCACGACACCCCCGCCAGGGTAAAGAGCAGCCACACGGCAGCCCGGACGATGTTCTGCGACGCCGCCACCGCGATGGCGGAGATGCAGGTGATCAGGGCCAGGCTCCAGAACAGAAACTCTTCAAACGTCATGGAGACTTCACTCGACTAGGGTTTCACGGCCGCGACGGACGCGGGTTCGTTCACGGGGCCGCTGACCGACGCGGGCTTGAGCGGCGCCGGGCCGGCGGGGATGGCTGGCGGATCGCGAAACTGCCAGGCCGTGGGAATGAACGTGTTCCACAGCAACGGATACAAGCTGGCCCCCAGCAACAACGCCGCGCTCATCGGCAACAGATATTTCAATCCGGTCGTCATGACCTGATCGATGCGCAGCCGGGGCAGCGTCCACCGGACCCACATCATCACGAAGACGAGCAGCCAGCCTTTGGTCAAGAAGACGATCACGTTGATCACGTTGCCCAGCGGTCCCAGATAATGGGTCAAATCCTTGGGGAAAAGTCCGGTATGCCAGCCGCCCAGGAAGAGCACCACCGCCAGGGCGCTTGTCGTGAACATCGAGCCATATTCGGCCATGAATAAGAGCAGCCAGCGAAAGCCGCTGTATTCCGTGTGGAACCCCGCCACCAATTCCGACTCGGCTTCGGCCAAATCAAACGGTGCGCGTTTGCAGCTCGCCACCACGATGACGAAGAAGACCCAAAAGGCCAGGAACGTGAAGGGATCGTGGAAAAGATACCACTCCCAGATGAATCCTTCCTGCTGCCGGCCGATGAGCATGAGGTTCAAAGTCCCTGCGATCATGACCGGGATGATAACGCACATCGCCCGGGGCACCTCATAACTGACCATCTGGGCAGCTTCGCGCATACCGCCAAACAGCGACCATTTGCTGCCCGAGCCGTAGCCCGCCATGATCACGCCGAAAACTTCGGTGGAGAGCACGGCCAAGAAGAAAAAGGCCGCGATGTTGCTCTCCAAGGCGATGATGCCCAAGCCGAAAGGCAGCAGCATGAAGGTCAGGAAAGAGCCGACGACGGTTAGATAGGGAGCCAGGCGGAAGAGGAATTGGTCGGCAGCGTCGGGGATGAAGTCTTCCTTGGTCAGCAGTTTGATGCCGTCCGCCAAGGTTTGCAGCCAGCCGAATTTGCCGCCGACGCGGGTCGGTCCGAGCCGATCCTGAATGCGTCCCGCGACCTTGCGCTCCAGCCAAACAAAGATGATGGCCTGCACCAACATCAAGCCCATGAGCAGGGCTGCCGCGATAATCGCGATAATGGGCGTCCAATAGGCGACAATCCACTCGTACATCTGGGGGCAAGCCTTTGCGAAGCAGCGATGGATCGACCTTCCCAACGAGTCGGGTACGGGGCATACTCTACGATTGCTGGAAGGCATCGGCTAGGGGATTCTTGCCCGGTTTGGCCGGGTTGTGCCCGCGTTCCCATGAGCCCTTGTCCTCTCGAATCTGCTTTCCTCGGGCCGGCTTCATTGATACAAGGATGTCACAAACCCATGATGCGCTCGTTTTCCACTTTTCCCGGCCATCATCCCCTCCGCGAACCTTCACCGGTGCTTCCGCGCCCCGGGGCGCAGCCAAGAGCGTGGCGCAGGCAGGGTCTGCCGCTAGCACTGCGCGTCGCCGAGGAAGACTCAACGGACTTGAACCATGCCGCGGGGCCCTTCGCCAGGGATCGGTTGATGGCCCTGGTCGAAGCGGCCCTGTTTGCCGCGGATGAGCCGTTGACGCTCAAACGGCTGGTTCAGGTGACGCAGGCCAGCGGCGGCGACGACGTGCGCCGCGCATTGAAACGTCTCGCTGCGCTGTATGAGCAAGAAGAAACGGCCTTTCGCCTGGCCGAGATCGCGGGCGGCTATCAGTTGCTGACGCAGCCGCCGTATCAACCTTGGCTGCTGCGCCTGGGGCTGTCTGCCTCGGAGCCGAAACTCTCCGGCGCCGCTCGGGAAACCTTGACCATCATCGCCTATCGCCAACCGATCACCCGGGCCGACGTCGAAGCCATCCGCGGCGTTCAATGCGGCGATCTACTCCGGCAATTGATGGAGCGCCATTTAATCCGCATCGCGGGCAGAGACAATACGCTGGGCCGTCCCGTGCTCTACGGAACGACCCGCAAATTTTTGCAAATGATGGGTTTGAAATCGATCAGCGATTTGCCCCCGCAAGGCTCAACCTCGCCCTGAACTTGCCCGCGCATTGACCCTGCCGAGGCCTGACGCATCTCGGGCTGGCCTTCCCATCCGCGGGCACGTTCAATCCTTCCGCGGCGATTGAAACAGGTCCAGCACCGCCAGCGTCATGGCCGACACGCCTGTTTGGATCGATGGCTGCGGCACGGGAGCATAGAAAGGAGAATGCAGCGAGGGCAAGGGCCGGCCCGACTTGGCTGCTTCCGCCACGGTTTCCGGCGCGATGGTGCCCAGCCAGAAGATGAAAATGGGCACGCCGTCCCTGGAAAAGCGGCTGAAATCTTCACCGCCCATCGCCGGCTTCTTCTCCCGCAAGGCGTCCGGCCCCAGATGCTCCTTCAGATGATCCACCACGCGGCGGGTCAGCTTCGGGTGGTTGTACGTGGCGGGGGTGAATTCCGACGTGTCCACCTTGACCAAGGGATCCGGGGCCCGGGCCGCCGCCGCCGCGGCTTTGGCGATCCTCTCGATCCCCTCCAACAAATGCTTGCGCACCGAATCTTTGAAGCTGCGGACGGTGATCTGCAGTTTCACTTCGCCGGGAATGATGTTGTGCTTGCTGCCGCCATGAATCGAACCGACGGTGACGACGCCGGATTCCAAAGGATCCAGCTCGCGGCTGACCAGGGTTTGCAAATCGAGCACGATGCGGGAAGCGATGACGATGGGATCGATGGTCGTGTGCGGCGCGGAGCCATGGCCGCCCTTGCCGTAAACGGTAATGTCCACGCTATCCACGTTGGCCAGGGCCAATCCCTCGGTGTAGCCGATGTAGCCATGCGCCATCGAGCCGTCGCAGTGCAGGGCCAGGGCATAGTCGGGCTTGGGGAATTTCTCATAGAGGCCGTCCTCGAGCATCATCCGCGCGCCCGCTCCGCGCTCTTCCGCGGGCTGGCCGATCATGAGCAGCGTGCCTTGCCACTGGTCCTTGCAGCGCATGAGCATGCGCGCCGTGCCCACCCAGCAGGTCATGTGGATATCGTGGCCGCAGGCGTGCATGACGCCCACTTCCTTGCCCTCGCCATCGCGAATGCGGACCTTGCTGGCGTATTCCAGCCCGGTCTGCTCAGCGATGGGCAGCGCATCCATGTCCGCGCGGACCATGATCGTCGGCCCCGAACCGTTCTTGAACACGCCGACAATGCCATGCCCGCCGATCTTTTCCGTGACTTCAAAGCCGAGTTTGCGCAGCTCCTCCGCCAAAGTCGCCGCGGTTTTTTGTTCGTGATAAGACAACTCCGGATGAGCATGCAGATGCTTATACAGCTCGATCAGGCTGTTCATTTCCTTGTCGAGTTCTTCCTGGAGCTGCCGGAGCCGGGCCGAGCCGCCCCCGCCGTCCGGTGCTCGAGGTTCAACCGCTGCGGGTCTTGATTCCTCAGGCTCGCTCCGCGCCTGGCTCCAGGCAACCATACCGAACCCAAGGATGGGCAGAACGACGAAGGGCCACGACAAACGACGCATGGTGCTGACTTCCTTTGCAAGAGGGGCCACCAGGATGAACCCATTGAATCGCAGTGAGGGGACGATGCATCGATCATACACCATATCGAAGATGCAGGCACGTTTCATTTTGGCTCGTTGCCCGCGGCCTGGGAACCATGATGATCAACCATCGGCCGGTTCGCTGACCGCGGAGCGAGTCAAGGGGTCAAGCTCGTTCACGATAAACCCGGCAATTGGGCCACGCATTCCTTGAGGAGCTGCAAACCCTGGCCAATGTCGCGGAAACGTTCGTCTTGAGTGCCGACCTCGCGCTCCACGCACAAGGGGCCTCGATAACCGATGCGATGCAGCGCGTTCACGAAGGCGGGGATATTCACTTCCCCTTGCCCCAGGGGCACTTCCTGGCCCCAGGCTCCCTTCACCTGGGTGCGTCTCGCATCCTTGACGTGGACGCTGCGAATGTCTTTGCCGAGCCGTTCGACCGCCGCCAAGGGTTCGTCCATGTCGTACAGCAGCATGTTGGCGGGATCGAAATTCACCTTGACGTTGGCACAGGCCAGGTCGTCGAGGAAGCGCCGCAATCGGGTGGAGGTTTCTTGGCCCGTCTCCAGCGCCAGGGTGATGCCGAAGGGTTCCGCCAATTTCGAAGCCCGCTGCAGCGTTTGCAGGAAGGGGGTGTAGTCCGGGCTGCCTGGTTCGGGGATAAAACCGCCATGAAACATCAGGTCCGTCAGACCGAGGGCTTGCGTTCGTTCCAAGGCCCATTGCAACCGTTGGAGCCGCTCTTCCCGAAGTGCCGGATCGCCAAACCCGCCGGTGCGGGCGATGGTCTGCGGCGTGGTATAGTCCTCGCCGGGGAAGCCGAGCATGGCTCCGGTCATGTCGAAACCGGCCGACCGGGCGGCCTCGGGCATGCGGTCGCCTTCGATCCAATCCGCATGGTGGGGGTCGCCGCATGCGATCTGCACGCGCTGGATGCCGAGCCGATCCAAAAAGCCCTTGAGTTCCGGGATCGAGCGCACCTGAAGCGACCAGCTACAAACGCCAAGGGCCAGGGGTTCACGCGGTGTCATGGCGGCCTCGCGGTGGGGGTGATGAACGTTGGGAACGAAAGTCAATGAAGTCCATGACATCGTATGGCGAAGGGGAGTTCAATGCTAGTCAAACGACCCAAAGCCCCGGTCATCGAGTTGCCCCATGGAGGCGGCCAGGCCGCCACTCGCCTCTTTTGTTTCGAACGGCAATCCATTTCCTTTGGCAACGAAGCGGGTTTGGTTTAACATCAATTCCAAGCCAAGACGCCTCATGCCCGATCTGTCATTTGGCGAATCGAAAACGCACCGCCTTGGCGTACACCTGATCCCATGGCTTGCTGAACCAGCATGAAAGGACATCGCCCATGACGCACATTCAACCCTACTTGTACTTCGCGGGCCGTTGCGAGGAAGCCATCGCCTTTTATGGCCAAGCCATCGGCGCCAAAGTGGAATTCATGATGCGGCACAGCGACAGTCCCGACCCGCATCCACCTGGACTCTTGCAGCCGGGCTTCGAGAACAAGATCATGCACGCCACGATCCGCGTCGGCGAAGCGATTCTCATGGCGTCGGATGGTTGCGATGATCAGTCAACTGGATTCAAGGGGTTTAGCCTGTCGCTGTCCTACTCTGCCGAGGCGGACGCACAAAAAGCTTTCGCTGGATTATCCGATGGCGGCCAGGTCATGATGCCCCTTGGCAAGACGTTTTGGTCCCCCTGTTTCGGCATGGTCACGGACCGCTTCGGCGTCGGCTGGATGGTGACAGTCACTCCCGCTGACAAGTAGCTGAGGGTCGAGTTCTAAGGCGATCTCGCTCAGCCGCCTGGCGGCCAGTCGATCTTGAACGGCAGGGGGCAATGATGGCGAAAGGCTGGACGGGATGGTCGATGTTTGCCTTGGCCATGGTTTTGGTTTGCGCGGGTCTCGTGTTATGGTTGACCCTTGGATTCGAAAAACAGGACCACGCCCATCCTCCCTTGCAGGTGAACCGCTTGCCTGAACCGGCTAAAAGCGCTGGCATGAGCCTGGCGGAGGCTTTGGCCCGCCGTCGATCGCATCGCGAGTTCAGCGGCCAACCTTTGACGCAGGACCAGATCGCCGCCCTGTGCTGGGCGGCTCAGGGCATCAGCGACCTCGTGCAAGGCTTTCGCACCACGCCCTCGGCCGGCGCCTTGTATCCGCTGACGGTCTTCATCATCGACCCAGACGGCCTGCATGAATACGAACCCAAGGGCCACGTGCTGAAAAAGCTCCAAGCCGGCGACCTCCGACGTCCGCTTCAGGCCGCGGCGCTGGATCAGCCTGCCGTGGGGGCTGCCCCGGTCTGCATGGTTTTGACCATGGACGTGTCGCGTTTGGCAAGCCGATATGGAGCCAGGGCGGAACGCTACAGCTTACTGGAAGTCGGCCATGCCGCTCAGAACGTCCTCCTACAAGCCACCGCCTTGGGACTGGTTGGGGTGCCCATCGCGGCCCTGGACGAATCCCAAGCTGCGAAGGTGCTCCACTTACCCAGCCGTTTGCAAGTGGTCTACCTAATCCCCCTGGGACATCCCGCGAAATGAAGAAGCTCCCCTCATTCGAATCTCATCTCCTGAACAGGCTGCGGGATGTCTGATTCTCTCTTTTCTTTTTCCCAGCGAGTGCGCACAATTGAAAGGGAGAACCTTCCTCACGCGCTTGTCCTGATCTCCCGCCCATGCCGTTATTAGGTTGAGTCGATGAAATCCAGGCAATCCATCCTTCGCGGCCTGATGCTTCTGTTGGGAGTGGGACTGGTATCCACATCCCTGGCCTGGACCGAGCCGCCGGATCCCGCTCCGCCCCAGGCGCCAGCGCCGGACGCCAGCGCCACCTTTGAGCAGAAGATTCGCCCCATCCTCGAAGCGAACTGTTGCAAGTGCCACAACGCCGAAAAGCACAAGGGCAAGCTGGATATGACCTCCCTCGAACGGCTGGCCAAGGGCGGCGGCACGGGGCCGGTCATCGAGCCAGGCGAGCCGGATGGCAGTTTGTTGTTTCAATTGATTCAAAAAGACAACGAACCGCACATGCCCCCGGAGGGGCAGCTTAGTGAAACCGAGATGAAAACGATCCGCGATTGGATCGCGGGGCTGCCCAAGGACCGGCCCCTTTTCGAGGCCTCTTCCCTGTCCGGCTCGGGTTCGGAAGGCAGCGCGCTGCATTGGTCGTTCCAACCCATCCGCGACCCCGCTCTTCCGGAATTGAAGCGTCCGCAAGGGGTGATCAACGAGGTCGACCGTTTTGTCCTGGCCAAGCTGCAAGCCAAGGGGCTGACGTTCAACCCTCCCGCCAGCCCGCGGGAGCTGATCCGCCGGGCGACCTTCGACCTGACGGGCTTGCCTCCCACGCCGGAGGAAGTGCAGGCGTTTCTTAGCGACACCTCCCCGGACGCCTACGAAAAACTGCTCGATCGGCTGCTCGCCTCGCCGGCCTATGGCGAACGCTGGGGCCGGCATTGGCTCGACGTCGCCCGCTATGCCGACTCCGATGGCTTCGAGTTTGACGTGGATCGGCCCCATGCCTTTCGCTACCGGGATTACGTCATCCGCTCCTTCAACGCCGACAAGCCCTATGACCGCTTTATCCTCGAGCAACTGGCGGGCGATGAACTATACCCCTACAAGGCAGAAGCCTTGACCGCCACCGGCTTTTGCCGCCATGGCCCCACCATTGATAATCAGGTCAACGAAAAAAATCGACTCGATGAGTTGGACGACGTCCTCAGCACCACCTCCTCCGTCTTTCTCGGGCTGACCATCGGCTGCGCCCGCTGCCACGACCACAAGTACGATCCGATCAGTCAAAAGAATTACTACGAAATGCTGGCCATCTTCAACTCCCGCGAAAAGATCGACTACAACGTGGGCACGCCCGAGGAGCGGGAACGCTTGCGGCAGCACAACGGCCAACTGCATCGCCGCATTCAAGAACACAAGCAACGCTTGCGCGACGTCGAAACCTCCGTCCTGATGCAAACGGGCCCATGGCGCATGGACGGTCAAACCCTGATCCACGAAGCGCCTCTCGAAAAGCAGGACGCCGACCCGCCTGCCCTGCTCCTGTTCGGCGACCCGAACTGGACGGACTACATCCTCGAAGGCGAGGTGCAGGCCCGGGGTGAAGGGGCCCGGCTCGGGCTGGCTGTTCGGGCTAACTCCGGAGCGGATGTGCTTTGGGTCGAGTTGACTCAGCAGGCCAAGGCCAGGAGCAAGTTGGTGCGGATCAGCGGCGGCCAAAGGCAAACGCTGCAAGAAGCCGACTCGCCGCACTTCAAGGCCGACGGTTGGACCCGGGTGCGCATCGCTCTGCTCGGCGACCAAGTCAAGGTGTTTATCGAGGAGGAATTGCTGTTCGATGCGCCCGTGGCGGGGTTGTCCCGAGGATGCATCGGCCTGGGCGGCATGCAAGGCGCCGCGCGCTTTCGGCGTCTCCAGGTCAAACGGAGCGATGGTCATTTGTTGTGGACAGGATTGCCCAAACTAGCGGCCGCCGACGTGGCTTGGGAGCCTGAAGCATTCCCCCGCCGCCAACAGCAGAAGCTAGAACTGGAGCGAACGACGCAGCGGCTCGAGCAGGAAAAAATCCAACCCCCCTTGGCGATGGGCATCCGGGACGCGGGGCGCCAGCCCCGGCCGACCTTCCTCCTGCTCCGCGGCGATCATCGCATGCAAGGGCCTGAGGTGAAGCCGGGCGTGCCGGGTTGCCTGACTCGCCAGCCGCTGGACTTTCCCGAAACGGTCGAGACCGCGCGCAGCACGGGACGCCGCACCGTCCTGGCGCGGTGGATCGCCAGCCCGGACCATCCGCTCACCGCCCGGGTCATCGTCAACCGCATCTGGCAATGGCACTTTGAACGGGGACTGGTCGAGACGAGCAGCAACTTCGGCTTGAATGGCGCCAAGCCCAGCCATCCCGAATTGCTCGATTGGCTGGCGCGCCGTTTCATTCAGGACGGCTGGCAATGGAAGCCCATGCATAAGCGCATCATGCTGTCCGCCGCCTATCGGCAAAGTTCGCGTATCAACGAGGCCGCCGTCCAGGTCGATCCCAACAACGCGCTCCTGTGGCGCTACCCCCGGAAGCGAATCGAAGCGGAAGCGCTGCGGGACGGCATCCTCCATGTTTCGGGGAAACTGAACCGGGACATGTTCGGACCGGGGGTTAAGGCGCGGATCCAGCCCAGCCTGATCGCCACGGGATCGACGGCCAAATGGCCCATGATCACCCAGGAAGGACCGGAGCATTGGCGGCGGAGCGTTTATCTGTTCGTCAAGCGGTCCGTGCTGCATCCGCTGATGGAAGGTTTTGACGCCCCCGACGCCACGCAAAGTTGCGAGCGCCGGCTGCCGACGAACGTGCCGACGCAGGCGCTCATGCTCATGAACAGCGATTTCATGCACGACCAGGCGGGGTACTTGGCCGAGCGGCTGCAGGCGGAGGGCGGCGCGGAACCGCAAGCTCGCGTGGAGCGCGGTTATTGGCTTGTCCTGGGCCGACCGCCCACGGAGACGGAGTCCAAGCTCGCTTTGCGGTTCATCGAGGAGCAGCGCCAATTTCATGCCCAGCGGCCCCAGCCCGAGCGTTCGGCCTGGACGGATTTCGCTCACGTGCTCTTAAACCTCAATGAATTTGTCTATCTGCCTTGAGGACGCTGCTTCATCGATCCTGAGCCGATGCGCTTTTTGCTGACGCTTCCCTGGCCAACGTGATATAACGACTCACAGGTCTGTCGCCGCCGCGGACTCCCGTTCCCTCTAGCGGCGGCGCGCATCACATCATTCAGCCGAGGGAGGAGCATCATGATTAGGGGATCGTTTCGTGGATGGGCGGTCGCCGCCGCCTGGGGAATCATCATGGGGGCAACGCTGCAAGTGCATAGCGATGAAGGCATGTGGTTGTTCAACCAACCCCCCGTCAAAGTGTTGAAGGAGCGCTATGGGTTCGAACCCACGAGCGAATGGCTCAACCATCTGCAGCGAGCGTCCGTGCGCTTCAACAGCGGCGGGTCCGGCTCGTTTGTCTCGCCCAATGGACTGGTGATGACCAATCATCACGTCGCCGCCGACATGCTGCAAAAGATCAGCACCGAGCAAAACAACTACCTGAACAACGGCTTCCACGCCAAGCACCCCTCGGAGGAGATCAAGGCCAAGGACCTGGAGCTGAACGTGCTCATGAGCATCGAGGACGTCACCGCCCGCGTGAATGCCGCGGTGACTGCATCGATGTCCCCCGCCGAGGCATTTGCCGCCCGCCGCAAGATCATGGACGAGATCGAAAAGGAGTCGCTGGAAAAAACGGGGCTCCGCAGCGACGTCGTCACCCTCTATCAGGGCGGCGTCTATCACCTCTATCGCTTCAAGAAGTACACCGACGTGCGGCTGGTCTTCGCCCCGGAAAAGGACATCGCCTTTTTTGGCGGCGATCCGGATAACTTCGAATATCCCCGTTTCTGCCTGGATATCTGCTTCTTCCGCGTTTACGAAAACGATCAACCCGCCAAGGTCGAACATTATCTGTCCTGGAGCAAGGAAGGCTGCGCGGACGGCGATCTGATCTTCGTCTCCGGCCACCCGGGGCGCACGAGCCGCATGTACACGGTCGCTCATCTGGAATATCTCCGCGACCATTCCATGCCCTTCATTCTCAACTACCTGCGGCGCATGGAGGTGCTGTTGAAAACCTACGGCGAGCGCAGCGAGGAGAACATGCGCCGCGCCCAGGACGATCTATTCGGCATTCAAAACAGCCGCAAGGCTCGACTGGGCGGACTGGCCGGGCTGCAAGATCCCGTTCTTTTCAAGAACAAGCGAACAGCCGAAGACTATCTCCGCAAACAGATCGACAGCGACCCGAAGATGCGCGAACAGTATGGCTCCGCCTGGGACGACGTCGCCAAGACGCTGGAAGCCGCCAAGGGGATCATCCGCGATTACCATCTGCTCGAACGCGGCCTGGCGTTTCAAGGGGATCATTTCAGCATCGCCCGCCATCTCGTGCGCTACGCCGAGGAAAGCAACAAACCCAGCCCCGATCGGCTGCGGGAATACCGCCTTTCCAATTTGGAGTCGTTGAAGCTGGGCCTCTTCTCCGACGCTCCCGTCTACGACGACCTGGAAATCGTCAAGCTGGGGGATTCGTTGAGCATGCTCATGGAAATGATGCCCCAGGCTGAGCTGACCCACAAAGTGCTCGACGGCAAATCGCCGAAAGCCCGGGCCGCCGAACTGATTCGGCATTCGAAGCTCAAGGATGTGGCCGAGCGCAAGCGCCTCTTCGACGGTGGTTCCGCCGCCATCGACGCCAGCAATGATCCCATGATCAAGCTGGCCAAGCTGGTGGACGATGAAGCCCGCCGCATCCGCAAACAGTTTGAGGAGCAAGTCGAGGAGCCTCAGCGGCAGGCCTACGCCAAGCTCGCCAAGGCCCATTTTGCCGTCTTTGGCGACAAGGTCTATCCCGACGCCACCTTCACGCTGCGCTTGGCGTTTGGCCAGGTGAAGGGCTATGAGGAGGAAGGCCGCTTCATCTCGGCCATGACCCAACTGGGCGGCACCTATGAACATAGCGCCAAGCACGGCGGCAAAGATCCCTTCAAGCTGCCCCAGCGCTGGATCGACCGCAAACACGCCATCAATCCGCGGACGCCCTTCAACTTCGTCAGCACGGCCGACATCATCGGCGGCAACTCCGGCAGCCCGGTGGTGAATACCAAGGGCGAGGTCGTCGGGATCATCTTCGACGGCAACATCCACTCCCTGGTCCTGGATTATGCCTTCACCGACGTGCAAGCCCGCGCCGTTTCGGTTCATTCCGCCGCCATCATCGAAGCCTTGCGCAAGGTTTACGATGCCAACGATTTGGCGGATGAATTGACTCGCGGCCAAGCCGCAAGCCGGTAACTGCTGCTGGCTTGAGTGCGTTCTCACTGCCTGTTCCCCTCGCTCGGTCAGCCGCCATGGCGCGGCGGTCAAGCGAGGGGATTTCTTTTCTTCGCATGACTTTACTCAAGTAGATCGATCTGGATGTTCGTGCGATCGGTTGATGCCACCCTTTGCATGAGACCATGTCCCAATGTGATCAGGTCATGAGCAGGTTCATCAAGTTAGCTCAAGGGATTGACCTTGGCAGGCCATCGCGGCAAGCTATAGTCCTTCCATGGGTATGTGCCTCACGGGCATCGCCTGCCGGGTTGGTACCATGATGGCTTCACGAGGAAATGGTATGTCCGCGACTGTGCTCAAATGTATTGGTCTACTCATACTTTCCAACGTCTTCATGACCTTTGCTTGGTACTCCCATCTCAAGGAGTTGCAGCATAAACCCTGGTATCTCGCGGCGGCCCTGAGCTGGGGCATCGCCTTGTTCGAATACATGATGCAGGTGCCCGCCAACCGGATCGGCTACCGGGAGCTGACGTTGCCGCAACTCAAGATCATCCAAGAGGTGATCACGCTGTCCGTCTTCATACCGTTCATGTTGTACTACATGAAGCAGCCCTTGCGGTGGGATTTTCTCTGGGCCGGGCTGTGTCTATGCGGCGCGGTCTACTTCATTTTTCGCCGTTAAGTCCAACGAGTGCAAACGAAAAGCAACATGCCTTCTCCCCCGATGCGAGGAAGAAGGCATGATGTGTGTATGGCTTGGTGGAAGATACTAGTTGTTGCGGGCATCGGCCAGCATCTGCTGGATTTTTTGCCGGCGGCGATAGAGGAGATAGCAGCCCACTCCGCCCAGGCACAGGCCAATTGTGGCGGGCTCGGGGACCGCGGAGTAGACAAGGAGGACGTCGCCCAAATTCGACCCGGTGCCCACGACCAAGGAGAAAGAGCCGAGGGTATAGCCGGTGCCGTTGGTCAGCGAGCCGAAGTTCTGGTTGGGATTGCCGCCGCCTTGCCAATCGAGGATGACCCAGGTGCGATCCACATGCCAGAAGGCATTGGGGCTTACGGCATCGGGTCGATCCGACAGCGGCAAGAGGCTAAAGTCGAGCGTGACCGAGGAGGAACCGCCCAGCGTGAGCGTGCCCCCGGTGACCACGATCTGGTCAAAGCCGGTCAGCGTGGAGAGCGTGGACATTTCCCAGCGATAGTTGCCGCCGGCGTTCATGTTGAGGCCGTCGTGGAAGGTCAACGTGCCGGGGCTGTTGCCGGGGGCCAGCGTGGAACCGCTTTGGAACGTCGCCAGTCCGCCGACGCTGCCGTTGCCGCCGAGGGTCGCTCCGCCCGCCACGACGACGTTGCCCGTGCCGGTGCCCGATTGGGCGACGTTGGGATTATTGACCAGGAGCGTGCCTGCTGAGACGGTCGTAACTCCTTGATAGGTGTTATTGTTATTGATCACCAGGGTGAAGCTGCCTTGCTTGGTCAGGCCGCCGTTGCCGCTGATGACGCCGCCCAGGCTAACCTGGCCCGTGCCGCTGGGCGTACCGGTGACCGTGAGCCCGTTGGGGATTTGCATGTTGCTGTTGATGTCGAACGCGCCCGAATTTTGCTGCACGATGCGCGGCGCGATAACGCTGCTGGAACCATCGCTGTTTTGGCCCCAGAGCAGGGTGCCGCCAGTGATTGTATTCGTGGCGGTGGAGGTGCTGTTGAGGTTGATGCGCGCCAGACGGATGGTGCCCAGATCATTCGTGGACGTATAGGAGCCGGAACCGCTGCCGGCGAAGTTGAGGATGATGTTGGAGGTCACTTGACCGTAAGGAGCCAGGATGGGCGCCTCGGCGGGATTGGCGAAGGTGTTGTACTGCGTGCCGCCGCTAGCCGAGAGGGTGATGCCCAAATGGGTTCGCCAGCGCGAGTTGGCCAAATTGGCGACTGTCGTGGCTTCGCTCCAATTGCCCGTGGTGCTGTTCCAGTTGTATTGATTGAAGCCGATATCGAGCAACATACCGATTTCGTAGGGCAAAAGCGTCCGCCGTGCCACGCCCGCACTAACGGAAGGATGCATGACGCCGTTGGGCGAAGTGTTCGTGTGGCTGGTGCTTGAACCGGGTTGATAAGTCGAAGGGGCAAATAACGGCACTGGCGCCCCAAATACCTCCACGGCATATTGACCGCCGAAGAAGAGTCCCGTCGTCGTGTTGTTGCCATTGGTGAGGGTCGAGGAAAGTGAAGAGTCAAATGTGCCGAAGTTGGAGAGCGATTTATCCGACCGAAGCAAGCGCGTTCCACCGATGGCGTTGCCCCGCTGCATGAAGATGTCGAAGGCGGCATAGATGTCTGGATTGCCAGACGGGTTGCCAAGCAAACCTGAGCCGCTGCTATTGGTGGTGTTGCTCAAAAAGGCGTGGCCATGGAGCATTTCATGCAGACCGACAGTATAGAGGTCGAACTGAGAGCCAGGCAGGCCGCCGACCGGGCCGGTGTACCAAGGTTGGCCAAAATTGATCACGCCATCCCCGTCAATGCTGCCGAAAGGACGTGTATTGGATTTGATGCGCTGATAGACGGCGCCATTTTGAAAACTGCCAGGCTGATTGGCAAAGCCATTGGGGCCAAAGGCGCCCAATAAGCCAGAGGAGGGCAAATTCAAGGAAGCATCCCAATGCAAATTGACCGTCGCCCGGCCATCGAGAATCGTGGCGATGTAAGCCGCGGCGTCTTCGATCGTTTGGCGGCGAGCGGCCCCTTGCGTCGCGCTGTCGAAGCCAAAACCCGAGCCGTCGATGACGTCTTGGTAGGTGATGTTATACGTGATTTGAGCGAACGCCGTCGTTGGAGATAATAAAGCCAACAACGCAACGAAGAAGAGCCAGCGGCGCATATGAAAGCTCCCTCAGAAATGATTCTGACACTGGGAAACATTCTAATAGGTGCAAAGCAGAACGCAATCACCTTTTTTTGGTTCATCGAAAATTCACCTTGATTCGTCTTTTACCTATTTTTACAGCTCGATTTTTCAATTCGTCATTTTCGATTCATGCTAGATTGAAACCTCCGCATTCAATCCATTTCCATTGATGCTCAACTTGCGTCGAGGTCGAAAAGGAGAGAAATCCCTCTTGTGCCATTCATGAAAATCAGGTATTGGCTATGAGAGCCTATTCCGACAAGTCGTCGGATTTCGGATTGGAAGGAGCCAACCCCATGTCGCGCTCAATGCCCGCCTGGTATCGCTTTGGACTGGCCAGTGTCGTTGTCATGACCGCCCTGGCAGGCGTAAAGGCTGATGTGATGCCGACACCGATTCACCATGTGCAGGGCACCTTCGTGGGAGGCTATCATGTTCCCACGTCAAGCTCCATCACCTTCGAAAACGGGGTTGTCATTCAGTTGGACTCGCCCATCCATGGCACGCGGGTCCAGTCCTTCACTGTCGACGTCGCCAATATGATGACGAACCCCGGCGCGGTCGGTTTTCATGACCCCACGGCGTCTCATCCGTTAAATGTGGTCCTGCATGGCAATGATGGCCAACGAGCGGAATTCGCCTTTCTCAGCCGGCCTCAATTGAATGCGGGCTCGGAATGGAATCACTTCCTGGGCCAAATCCGACTGGTGAGCAGCACGTTCACCGGCGCCGATTTCAGCCCCTTCGAAAACGGCGGCACCTTCGAATTGTTCTTTAGTGCTCATGACATTACGGTTACGCCCGGCGATCTCCATCACCCCGGCGGCATTGCCCTGATTGGCGCCCCCGTCGGCATTCCCGAAATCGGCGGCAGCTCGATCGGCAGCGGCTATTGGTTTGTGTTCCGGGCGAACCCCAGCGGCGATGGCGATTCGGGCACGGAAACGCCCGAGCCTGCTTCGCTGGCCCTCTTCGGCGCGTTGCTGCCCGCGGGCTATTGGCTTGTGCGCCGGCGCCGCAGTTAAGTGCCTGGACCTAGCCCAGTCGTGACTTTGACCCCTTCGATGGATTCAGCCACAGGCGGATCCAAGAATCGCGGGGGTTGTTTTTTTTAAGGGCTGGAAGGCTTCCTCGTCTGTGCAAACGAACCAATGACCCGATGCACCTCCTTCTGCCCAGACGGCCCAACTTCGATGGACCCCCCGGTCGAGCCGGAGATTCGGCTGCTGATCATCAAATTTCAGATCCATCTCCTTTTTCCTCCAGGGTGCACGATTCCTTCATGTGAAAAACGAGTCCTGGACGATCATGAGAAGGAAATCCCTCTTGTTTGAATCATGCATTTAAGTTATTGGGCTACTCTGACAACAACTCCGGCGAAACGACGAAGCCGGCAGGGAGAAATTGGCTGTGCAGGGAGGATGCAAAATCATGGCGGGCAAAGTGTCTTCATGGATACCATTGGGCTGGGCGTGGTTGTGGCTCCTTGGCTCCGCAGCGGGTCTGCAAGCCGAGGTCATCTCGCCGCCCGTGAGTTATATCCCCGGGAGTTTTGTCGGGGGTTATCATGTCCCCAGCTCTTCGACCGTGACCTTCGAGCAAGGCATGGCGAATCAAGCGGGGTCGCCCGTCTTTGGCATGATGTTCAAGGAACTCACGATCAGCGTTGAGAACATGATGGCGAATCCAGGCGCGATCGGCTTCAGCGACCCGACGGCCTCCCACCCACTCAACATCGTGCTGCACGGCAACGACGGTCAACGCGCGGAATTCAGATTCCTCGCTCGTCCAACATTATCCTCGGGTCCGTTGATGAATCAAATGTCCGGCATCATCACCCTCGCCAGCAACACCTTGGCGGGCGTCGATCTCAGTCCGTTTGAAAACGGCGGCACCTTCGATCTCTATTTCAGCGGCCATGATCTGCAATTCACTCCCGGCAATCTCACAACGCCGGGCGGCGTGACCTGGGTCAATGGACCGATCGGCGATCCTAATGCCGAGACTTATCCCATCAACAGCTTCAATTGGTTCGTGCTCCAAGCGAATTATGCCGGCGACGACGGCAATCCCGGCGGCGACAATGGCGGCGGACCTCCAGGAGGCGGCGATGGTCCAGGCGGTCCGGGTGGTCCTCCCGGAGGAGACAACACTGGGGCCGAGGTGCCCGAGCCGGCGTCCCTGGCCATCTTCGGGTTGCTTGTGCCCGCGGGGTATTGGGCCTATCGCCGACGCCAACGCTAAGCGATCCTACAAAAAGAATGACACCCATCCAGGCCGCCGATCGTCATGATGATCGGCGGCCTGTTGCATGCGCTGCGCGAAGCGCTTCGTCATGATCGAGCTGGAGTCGGAAGAGAAAACCGCCTCTTCACATCGACGAAAAAAATGCTCATTCCAGATGATTGTTGCTTGAGATGCCATGGGGTCTGTGTTATTCTCCCTGCTTGTTGTTTCTGTTGGACCTTTTGTGAGGAGACATCATGAGCATTACGCGAGTCGGAATGACCCAAACCATCCGCTATGGCACAGGCTGGGACGCCATCTTCGGCGGAACCTCCTCGATCCATGCGGCAAAGAAGGCTGCCACCAAGGCCAAGCCCAAGAGCAGCCCGGCGAAGAAAGCCGCCTCCAAAGCCAAACCCAAGAAGAAGAAATAATCCTTCTGTCGTCGATGCGCCAGGTACGCCTTGATCCACCCGGCTCAACTTGAGATTCGCATCGCCCAACCGGGGGAATTACCGAGCGCGTTGCACCTACTGCTTGGCCACGCGGCCAGCGCGGCTCCCTTTCCTGGGGCCACCGCGGATCCCTTGGTAGACGCCTGGCGTTTGGGCAAGTGGCCTGATCATGCGATCTTCGTCGCCCTTCATCAACAAAGGCTGGTGGGGGCGATGATGTCACAGGCCATGCCAGGGGCCGTTGGCTTGATCTGGCCCCCGCGCACCCTCGACATCGATCATCCCGCTCCGATTCAAGACGCCCTGATGACCGCCAGCTTGGCGTATCTCCACGGCTTGGACCTGGTCTGGGCGCAAGCCATCCTAATGCCGGAAGAAGAGAACGCGGCCCGTGTGCTCTTGCGCCACGATTTTCATTTCCTTACAACGCTCACCTATCTGCTGCATCCGCTGACCGATCTGCCCTCGTCGGCGGCGCGCGGCGTCGCCCTCGCACCGTACCATCCGGATGAACACAGCGTCTTCACGCAAACCTTGATGGCTTCCTATGAAGAGACCCTCGATTGCCCGGAGTTGAACGGCCTGCGCGACGTCGACCAAATACTTGAGGGATACCGCGAGATCGACGGTTGGCAGCCTTCCTGGTGGCGGCTCATACACGTCCAAGGCCAGCCCATCGGCGTGTTGCTGCACGCCGTCAATCGCGACCTGCCTCGTCCCGTTTGGGAGTTGCTCTATTTCGGACTCATCCCTGAAGCCCGCAGCCAAGGCTGGGGTCAAGCCGCGCTGTGCCAACTGCTGAACGAAGCCTCCCGGCAAGGAGCAGCGCACCTGCTTTTGGGGGTGGATGATCGCAATCTGCCAGCGCTGCAGCTCTATGGCCGCATGGGGTTCGAGCCGTGGGAACAGCGGGCCATTTATCTGAAAATGTTCAAGAAAGAGCGAAGCTGACGGCCAGGCCGACTGGCCGATCACACCGCTTGTAGCGACCCTGCCGAGCTTAGCGAAGCCCGGGGCGGGCATTTCCTTGAAAGCCCGGAACGCGCCCTGGTATGGGACTAATCCAGTGCCATGATCAACGATAGAGTGGCATAACGCCTGCCGGAGGCGCTCGCTGACCTGGCCGTTGAGTGCATTGATGCTGACGAATCAAGAGTTTCTGACGGCATTTGCCCCCGCGCTCATGCAACGGATCGGCAAGCCGCGCTTCAGCCTCTATTTCGAGCGGAACAGCCGCTTGCAATGGGAGGACGGCGCACTGACCATCAGCGTGCCGAATCGGTTTTTCCAAGAGTGGATCGTCAACCGCTTCCTCTCCGACGTGCGCCACGTGGCCGAACAGATCACGGGCGGTTCCGTCAACATCCGCTTCGCGATCGATCCTGAATTGTTTCAAGACTTGCGGCAAGAGCAGGCCGAGGCGGAGACGCGGGCCTTGGAGCAAACCCTGCATGAACTGACGCCGCCCGCGCCGCCCAGCGCCGTCAAGCCCGCGGGACGCTGGCACACGCTGGATGACTTCGTCGTGGGGGATTGCAACCGCTTGGCCTATACGGCGGCCAAGAATCTGATCGACCGCGTGCAAGAAACGCCTAATCTTATCACGCTGCACGGCGGCACCGGCGTTGGCAAAACGCATTTACTCGAGGGGCTGTACACCGAGATGCGCCGCACGTTGGGCGAGGGCGCCACCCTGTGCATCTCGGCCGAGGAGTTCACCAACCGCTTTCAAGCGGCACTGGTCTCCAAGCAAATGCCGCAGTTCCGCCGGCAGTTTCGGGATACCTACGCCCTGTTCGTGGACAACATCCAGTTCCTCTCGGGCAAGCAGGGCACACAGGAAGAATTCCTGCATACATATGAAGCCTTGCATCGCCTGGGGCGGCCGGTGATCGTGACCTGCGACGTTCCCCCCCGGCAACTGAAGGACTTTTCGCCCCAGCTTCTGGATCGGCTGCTCGGCGGCGGCGTCTGGGCCATTGAGCCTCCCGACCATGACACCCGGCTGCGCATCCTCCGCGCCAAGGCCGAACAAATCGGCTTGGCCCTCCCCAAGGAAGCGGTCAACTACCTGGCCGACCGGCTCCGCGGCAATGTGCGCGAGCTGGACGCCGCTTTGTACGCCGTGCGGCTTTATCAGCAAGTTCACGACAAGCCCATCACGATCGACCTCATCCGGGCCGCCATTGCCAACCTGGTGCGCCCCGAAGGGAAACTGGTCACGATGGAGGAAGTCGAACAGGTCGTCTGCAAGCAGCTCAACATGGACGTCAAGACGCTGCACACGCCCAGCCGGGCCCGGCTGGTCAGTCACGCCCGGATGCTGACGATGTATCTTATGCGGCTGCACACGAAAGCCTCGGCCCAGGCCATTGCCCAACATTTTGGGTATCGCAGCCACAGCATTGTCATGGCGGCGATGAAGAAAGTGGAGAAATGGCTGGAAGAGGATGAACCGCTTTTCGCCGGCGTCGGCCGCAGCCCCGTTCGCGAACTGGTGGAAAACATCGAGAAGGAACTCAACCGGCTCTGAGCCGGCTCGCGGCGCCGTTAATTCCCCAGGCGATAAGCCCGCAGATGCTGCCGATCTTTGACGAACAGCCTCCGGCCATCGAGGGCGGGGGTGGCCCAGGTGGGGCTGTCGGCCACCGTGTATTCGCGGAGCAATTCATACTTGGCGCCGGTGGCGCGCACGATGAAAAGCTGCCCTTCCGTGTTCTGAATCAGAAGGACGTCGCCCAGCAGGATGATGGCGGCATTGTCTCCGAAGCGCCCCTTGGTTTGCCACTGGGTGCTGCCCGTGCTGGCGTCGACGCAAAAGAGATGGCCGGACAAGCGATGCGACATGCCGAAGAGCAGATTGCCGCGGACAACGGGCGTGCTCATGTAGAGCGAATGGTTTTTGTTGTTCCACTCATCGCGGAAATGAAAACCCTGATCCGTCAGTTCGATGCGTCCCGCCATCAAAGGTTGACCATACCCCGAGAAGATGACGCGGTCCTGGTGGATGACGGGCGTGATGATGTTCTGATCGTATTCTGTCTTGAAGGGGCGTTTCCACAAAGTTTCCCCCGATTCCAAGCGCAGTCCCACAAGATGCGTTTGGGTTTGCGTGATGATCTGGTGCTCGCCGGTCATATTCACCGCGACGCAAGACGCATAGCCTGGGCCGTCGATCGGACAACGCCATTTCTCTTCCCCGGTTTTCGCATGAATGGCGACGATGGCGCCTTCGTCGTGTCCGCCTACCTGGACGATGCAGAGCTCGCGCGCGACCAGGGGTGAACTGGCCGCGCCGTAGAGAGGGGCGGTTTCCTTGAACTCTTCTCCGTAAGTTTTGCGCCACTGCAGTTGCCCATCGCTGGCGCGCACACACGTCAAGGTGCCGTTGATGCCCATGAGATAGACGCGACCGTCCGCCACGGTCGGCGTGGCCTTGGGTCCTTTGCCGTGCTGGTGTGCGGCGGGGTTGACTTCATAGGGAGCTTCATAGTGGTAATGCCATAGTTCCTTGCCGTCCTGGACGTCCAGGCAATAGAGCACCTCTTCACCGTCCGCTCGGGCAAATTGATAGACGCGCGCGCCCTCCAGCACCGGAGAGCTGTGCCCCTCGCCGACCTTGACCTTCCACAATTCGGTCAATTCGTCCGGCCAGTTTTCGGGCGCGGACTTACCCACCGCCAGGCCGCTTCTCTCAGGGCCGCGCCATTGCGACCAATCTTCGGCCCGAATGAGGAAACCGATGAGCAGCAGGTTGACTCCTGCCAGCGCCATCAAGGGAAATCGTTCCATGACCGGCATCCTTGTCTGCGGCGCGACCCTCCAGATGTGTTCGCGGGGTCGGCATGAATGGGACCGCAAAAGACCCTGAGTCCAAGACTCAAGACGGCAAAGGAACCGAGGGTTCCCTCCCGACATCCCGTAACGTGCCATGCCGCCGACTCAAGGTCAAGCGAAATCGCCGCGGGCTTTGTCGGCGTCGTGCTCCGGAGTGAGAGGAATCGCACGTTGATCGGTTCTGCCACTATTGGAATCTCAAGGTGCTGCCCTTGGGGGAGGGGACGACCTTGGCCTCGGGAATGCGATGCGGCGAATCGCGAAAGGGATTGTAGAGTGGATCGCCAATGAGGGTCATCATCCAACTGTTGACCAGCGAGGTTTGGTAATAGCACTCGACCATGGTGTATTGGCCGGTAAGGAGCAGCCCGAAAAACTCCGCCGGCCTTGGAAAGGCGAACAAATAAGGCTCAGCCACGGGGCCCATGGTGACGGCCGCGCCGGCTTCGAGCAGATTTTTGCACCAATATTTGGCCTTGGGATCGCGCAGGGAGATGGCTTCATAGCTGGCGATGTGCACGGCGATCGAACCTTGAACCAGGTTGCCGATGGGATAGTACTCCCCGGGGGAATACCAACCGCAATAGAGGGCGGCATCGACGCAAGCGCCCGCCGGGAAGACGTTGGGATGGTTATGCAAAGTCATTGGCAGCTTGGTTTCGTTTTTGATCAGCGTGGACAGTTCGCGGATTGATTCGTCGTAGGCGTTGTAACCGGTGCCCGCGGGGTCCTGCTTGGCTTCGTAGTACAAGAAGCGCGAATCGAGGTAGACGTTGCCCTGGGGTCCGCCGGCTTTCTCCGCCGCGATGGCATCCTCGATGAGACGGATGCACAGTTCCGGCGTGGGGCCATCCAAGCGCGAAACCATCACCACGGGGGGCATCCCTGCTTTCCTGGCCTGGGGAAACTGGCGGTGCAGGGGATTGATCAACCATTTGGACGTCGGATAGTTGCCCCACCATAGGAGACTCAATTCGCTGTCCACCGAGGCCGTGCTTTGCTCGTGTTTCCGCGCTGGGATTTGTTCCATCAGGTAATGTTTCCGAGCGATCTGGCGTCGCAGGGCCTGCTCTGCCGCGGCGAGGTCCGCGCCCCCTTCTTGCTTGATTTTGTTGACTTGCGCCTGGGCTTGGCGAATCTGATCATCGATCGTCTTGAGTTCTTCCTCCATCGGTTTCACCGCTTCCAACTCCGCGGGCGTGGGCTGCTGCGGCCCCACGCGGAGGGGCACGCCGTAGACCGTGAGCAACACTTTAACCTGGCTGCGATGCGGCGCCAAACGCTCCAGGAGAGGTTGCCGAAGGAGTTTGTCATAGTCGGCGCGGCTGATGTCTTCGCCCTTGGGCAGAGGCAGGGCGATGAGGTGCTCGCGCGGCACCGACCGCCGTTGGCAATATTGCTCCGCCACGCGGAGGGATTCGGGCATGGTTTGATTGGCGAGGATGAACACGTCGTTGGGACCGATGGCCAGGCCGGCGCCGAGCCAGCTTTGGATCGACAGGAGCGCCAACCAACCCATGCTCATGCGGATGACCTCTGGCTCAAGGCTTCCTCGACGCGGAGGAAGCGATTATTCATACCGCAAGGCTTCGATGGGATCGAGTTGGGACGCCTTGGCGGCGGGATAAAAGCCGAAAAAGATGCCGATCAGCGCCGAGACGCCAAAGGCCAGACCGATGTAGAACGGCGAGATAAAAATGGGCCATTCCAGGAAGCGTGTAATGGCATAGGCCGAGCCAATCCCCAGGAGGACGCCGATCAGCCCGCCCACGAGCGCGAGCATCATGGACTCCATCAAGAATTGATTGCGGATGTCCCCCGGGGTGGCGCCGACGGCCATGCGGATGCCGATCTCGCGGGTGCGTTCGGTGACGGACACAAGCATGATGTTCATGATGCCGATGCCGCCCACGACCAGGGAGATCGAGGCGATGACGATGACCAGGATGTTGAGCGTGTCCGTGAGCAGGACGGCCAGGGACGCCATTTCCTCGATGCTTTTGACGTTGTAATCTTTTTGACCGTCGTTTTTGATGCGGTGCCGCTCCATCATGATGCGGTCGATGCGTTTGACCGCCGGCTCCAGATATTCGGTCCGCTTGACGCCGATGACGATGATGGCGATGGTTTTGCTGTAGGCGAGCTTGTCTTGCAATGTGTTTATGGGCACGAAGATTTGATCGTCTTGATCGGCTCCCGTGGGCGCCTGGCCCTTGGGTTTTAAAACCCCCACGACCTCCAGGGAGACATTCTCGACTTTGACGCGATCGCCCAAGGGCAGCTTCTTGTTCGGAAACAGCTTCTTCCGGACGGTGTCGCCGATGAGGCAGACGTTGGCGGATTTCTTGTTGTCGGCCTCGTTAAGAAAGCGGCCGCCTTGTAATTCCCAGCGGCGGATTTTGAAGACGTCGGGGGGATTGCCCACAAGGGTCGTCCGTGCGGTAATGTTCGCGGCGGAGACGATGGTCGGCATCGGTTGGGATTCCGCCACGCCGACGATCATGGGCCGCAAGATCGGGTCTTCCCGGATGGCTTTGGCGTCGTCGCTGGTCAGTGGCGTCATCTGCACGTTGAGGCCGGTGGCTGTTTGGCCGCCCGGCCGGAGCAGGATCAGATTTTTGCCGACGCTGTCGAGGCGTTCATCCAGTTTTTCCTTGGCGCCGCCGCCCGCCGCCACCATGGCGATGACCGACATAATGCCAATGACGATGCCCAGACTCGTCAGCGTGGACCGTCCCTTGTTGACGAACAAGGCTTCCAGGGCAACTCGCAAGGCGGCGAAATAACTCATGGGACTTCAGCGTTCACCCATCGTTGAGGTTCATTTAGTTTTGATTCACGGGCGTCGGTGACAAGGTTTTGGCCGGAGCGGGGGATGGATAGCTTTCATGCTTGCCATTTCTCAACTCCTCCTCGGCCCGCTCGATGGCATTCCGAGCCTGGGTCGGGGCAGAGACTTCGTGATCGGTGGCGATCAAGCCGTCGCGAACCTGAATGATGCGCTTGGCATGGGCGGCAATGTCCGGTTCATGGGTGACCATGATGATGGTTTGTCCCAGTTCGCGGTTGAGCCGCTGCAGCTCCGCCAGGATCTCCTCGGAGGTGGTCGAATCGAGGTTGCCCGTGGGTTCGTCGGCCAGGATCACTTGCGGCTCATTGACGAGGGCGCGGGCGATGGCGACGCGCTGTTGCTGCCCGCCGGAGAGTTGGTTGGGCAAATGGTGATAGCGGTCGCCCAACCCCACGAGCGCCAGCATCTTCTTGGCGCGGCGGCGGCGTTCGCGGCCGCTCACCCCGGCGTAGATCAACGGCAAGGCCACGTTCTCCAGGGCATCCTGGCGCTTGAGCAGGTTGAAGCTTTGAAAGACGAAGCCGATCTTCTGATTGCGGATCCGCGCCAGTTGCGCTTTGCTGAGCCGGCCCACGTCTTGACCGCCAAAGCGATAGGCGCCGCTCGTCGGCCGATCCAGGCAGCCCAGGATGTTCATGAGCGTCGTCTTGCCCGAACCGCTGGAGCCCATGATGGCGACAAACTCTCCGGCCGAGATCGACAGCGTCACGCCGCGGAGCGCATGGACTTCCACCGCTCCCGTGTCATACACCTTGCAGACTTTATCCAAATCGATGATGGCCGACACGCCTGATCTCCGAATCGGTCCCGATAACTAACGAATCCCCTCTTCCCTGATCGTCTGCTCTAGCCCCATGGCCGAATCGACCGCTGCCGCCCATGCCGCCCCTGGCGATGCGGTTACGGCAGCGAAAGCACCTTGCCGCCAAAGAGTCCCTTGTCTTCCGGGGGAGGCCCTTCCACCACGACTTCCGTGCCCACGTCCAGCTTCAAGCCCTCGGTCATGGAAAGGAAATTGACGCACACCGTCCTGGAGCCATCCGTCGGTCCGACTTGCACAAAGCATAAATGCTGCTGGCCTCCATACCAAACCCAAATCGGTTTCCAGGCCTCCAGGCTCCGGCGTTCGATTTCATCATTGTGCTCTTGGGGAACCTTGTCCGGGCGATACAGGAAGGCGTCGTTGGGAATCCGCAGCGCGTTCTTCACTTCCTTGTACACCAAATCGACGTTGGCGGACATCCCACTTTTCAAGGGATGAAGCTGATCACGGCTGCCGTTCTCCGACAGCAGCACGTCGATGATCACGGGATAATAGGTGGGTCCGGTAATGCCCATGGAGGCCATTTCGCCGCTCTTTTGCAATTGCACCGGGAAGTTGCCGACGCGCTTGACCCGAGCTTTGTAGACCATGTGATCGGTCATATAAGCATCGACGGTGAAGCTGCCAGTCATGCCTTCCGTCACCTTGGCGATGTCCGATTCGCCGACCAGGGCGCGAACTTCCCAGTTGGCGGAGTCGGGATAGAGGACGAAGAGCGGGGCATTTTGCGGCGCGACCAGGCCGCCCACGAGCACCTTATCGCTCTTGTCCAAAATCATCGCGGTCTCCGGAGCGCGAATGGTCATCATCTCCAGCCCCTTCTTGGCCAGATCGATTCCCGCCTGGGCCTTGAAGACCGTGGATTCAGCGGCCTGAATGGCGGCGTCCGCCACGGAGACCTCGGCTTCCGCCAGGCGAACCCCTTCCCGGGATGCCTTGATCATGGCTTCGAAGGCGTCCAATTTGCCGGGAGCGATGTTGTCGCCCAAGAGGCTCTTTTGCCGATCCAATTCCTTCTCCGAGGCGTTGGCCTTGTCGCGGGCAAAGGTCACGCCGATGATGGCGCTTTCCTTTTTGGCGATGGCCACGAGCACGCTCGCCTTGGCGGCGTTCAGGGCCGATTCGGCCTCTTTGAGTCGGGCCTGGGCGAGGGCATCATCCAATTTAATCAGCCAATCGTTCTTGTTGACGCGCTTGTTGATCTCGGCGTTGGGATTGATTTCGACGATGACTCCCAGGGGCACATCGGAACTGACGATCACAATCCCCGTCGGCGTCACCTTGCCCTGGGCGCTGACCTTCTCCAAGACGTCCCCGCGATCGACGCGTTCGCGTCTCGGCTCCAGCGGCTTGATCTGCTTCCGCTGCTCATGCCAATAGTAATAACCACCCGCTCCCGCGCCGAGCAGGAGCAGGAAGAAGAAGAGCTTCTTCACGGAGTCAATCCTCTGAGTGAAACGTCCCGGCTCTCCCCCTGTGGGAGCCTTGGTCCGTGGGCGGCGGAAACCACCGGTGCCGGTGTTAACGCCAATCGGTTGGCGACTTTTCTTCGCCTCCTACGAAATTATGATCGGATCTGGATGGGTTTCCAGACCTAACTGCCTATCTTAGTCGATCTTGTGATGACCGCCAGAGGGATTTCCCCTTGCCACGAGAAATGAGACCGCGATCAGAATAGTTGCGTTAATAGGGAAAGTCTGCCAATCCTAGCTGGTCATCCAGAGGGACAATCGACCAAAACTCATCTTGGGACGAGTGTTAGGCTAAATCCCGATCTTCAAACAGGATCAAGCCGAACAAAAGGCAGATCGTGGCATAGAGCACGCCTTGAAGCCAGGTTTGACCTATGTAGCTCCAAGCCACGGTGTTGAGTCCTTGAGCGATCTGCTGGCCAACGTCATAAGTGCTCAGGTCCGGCAGAATAATGCCGATCACGTTCGCGATGAATTTGATCAGGGGATTTTCCCCCGCTTGTTTCTTGAGGGCGGGCGTCAATCGGCCGATAAAGAAAAACCCAAAGCAAACCGTGAGGTTAAGCACTAAGGGAAAGCGCGTGGCCAAAGCCACCGCCAGGGCGGTCATGATGAAGATTTGCCCCAAAATCATGATGGGACCCGGAGCGAGCATTTTGACTGTGGTGTGCACCATCAAGGCGTTTTCCGCCACGGCCCCAAACCCGCCGGGCATGGTCGCCGTGAATTCCTTCACGGCCGCTACCTCATCCCGATGGCCTGGCAGCTTGTCGTCGATGTCATCGTAGGCAATCTTCCCGATGACCGTGCCGCTCATAACCAGGGTCAAAATCAGGGTCAGAAACATCACGGCCAGGAAAATCCCGAAAAACTTGCCCAGCAAGAAGTTCCATCGAGCCACCGGTTTGCTCAGCAGCGTGATCGCGGTGCGGCCTTCGATCTCTTCCGAGATAGTCAACGCAGCCGTGAAGACGCTGAGGATCAACGCCGGCAACAGAATGGCATCCAGTTGCAAGTCGATCATCATCGTGAGGTCTTCGCCGAAGGTGAAATAGGGCACGAAGACCGAGATCACCATCAAGACGATGAAGAAAATGAGCAGGAACCAGAACAAGGGCTGACGTACGGTCTCGCGATAGGCGGCCTGGGCCACGGCCATGGTTTTCCCCGGGAAGCGGCCGTAGGGGAAATACATGAGCAAGCCTACAAGCGTCCAGGTGATGGCCAGCGTGATGAAGACCGGATAAATGGCGGGATTGATGGCTTCGTTCATGAAAAACCCTAACGGCGCGGTCATACCCGTCCCCTCAATGTCTCATCCGAGCAACGATCCGCTCTCTCGGGATCGGGCAGCCGGTTACGAATAACGAATGACAAAACCTTCCAGCCCCTGGGGAGCTTCCAGGTCGACCTGGACGTTTTGGATATACTCCCGCATTCTCTGGGCCACGCGAAGCTGCAGATCATCCAGGGTGGCCGCTTCTCCTTCTACGATCAGTTCAACGGAACCGTTCGGTAAATTGCGGACCCAACCGGCCACGGGATACGGCTGCGCCAACCGCAGCACGGTCGCTCGGAAGCCGACGCCCTGGACCAGGCCAGTGTAAATGATACGTCGCCGCTCCTTCATCACCAAGCCCCTCACGGCTCACGATAGGACGGCGGCGCTCCCCAGCGCAGCTTGTCCTGCAGGGTGCGGTAATAGCTGCTTACCGGCCGGCGCACCCGCTCGAAGGCCACAGGCGCCTGAACGATGGTGACGCGATCCTCATGCGTGATGGAAATGCGATCCTGCCCATCCACGATCACTGTCCCGCGGGCCGTCGGTTGCGGCAAACGGATGCCGAATTGGCGATCCGCGCGGTCGATCAACGGTCGATAGGTCAGCGTGTGCGCGCAGATCGGCGTCATGACGATGGCTTGCAAGTCCTGATGCAGGATCGGTCCGCCCGCCGAAAGATTGTGGCCCGTCGAACCGATCGGCGTGCTCAGGATCAAGCCATCCCCGGCAAACGTGGTGACAGAGGCACCATCGATCTCCAGGGCAATCTCCACCAATTCCATTGGCGGGTCGGCAAAGACGATGACCTCGTTGAGGGACAGCCGCCGGAGCGGTTCCGACTCGGCGGCTCCCTTCCTCTCCACCAGGCATTCCAGCATCAGGTGCCGCGTCACAGTGCATTGGCCTTGAAGGATGCCCGGCAAGACGGTTTGGATTTCCTCGAGGTTGACTTCCGTGAGGAAGCCCAATTTGCCGAGGTTGATCCCCAAGGTGGGCCTTTGGTGGTAACCCATTTGCCGGACGGCGCGGAGGATCGCACCATCGCCGCCAAGCACCAGGGCCAGGTCCGCGAAATGCTGGGACAGGTCGACCTGCTGATGCAAATCAACGACGCTGACCTGCGCCAGGCTGCGCAGCCAGGGAAGCAGGTGTCGGGCGACGTCGCTGACGCCGGGTTTATGGCCGTTGCCAAGCAGGAACAATTGCATCAGGGCATTATAAAGGATAATTCCAGGGGCAACAGAGTTTGGACAGGTGTTGAAGCTAACCTACCCTGTTGAAAGTGATCGCTTGGCCAAGACTCCGGGCTTCGAGCACTTGTCCGGGTTCGTGGAATCCCCGCCGTACATAAGCCAAGGCGAGCAGCGTTTGCTCGCGCGGTGAATAACAGCAAGACGTGATCTGGCCCACGGCTTGCTCGCCCGCCCAGAGCTGCGTGCCCGCCGCCAACGGTTCCATCATGGTGTGCGGCTCCTGGGCGGCCAGTTGCACGAGCATGCGATTGACATGGCCATAGGCGCGGATCCGCGCCACCGTTTCCTGACCCAGGTAACAACCCTTGGTGAACGAAATGGCTTGCTCGGTGCGTTGAACTTCTTGAGGCAAATGCGTCTCATCCAGGTCCTTGCCGTAGACAGGCACCCTGGCTTCGATGCGCAGGCTTTCATAAGTCTCAGGCCACCCCATCGGGATGTCTTGCCGAGCCAACGCTTCCACGACCGTCGCCGCATGCTCTCGAGGGAACCCCAGGTGAAACCCCGGCTGGCCAAGCCAATCGCGCCGCTGCACCGTGCACGGGAACCCTTGGAACGCATGGGACCGCCATTGCCAATCGCTCCAGGCCGACAGATCGAGCTGCAATAGTCGGCCAAGCCGGTCCATGGCCGCCGGCCCCGTGACGTGGATCAGCCCCTCGACCTCCGTCGCATCCTCGATCTCCACCTCTTCTGTCACAATGAAGCGGCTCAGATAGGGAATGATCTTCGCCGCCAAGCCTGGCTCGGCCGTGACGAAGAGGGCCTCCGCGCCGATGTGGATTTGCAGCCAGGCGACGATCTTCGCCTGGTTGGTCAAGAGAAAGGCTTCGCAGCCATGCCCGACGGGGCAGCGGACCACGTCGTTGGTGCAAAAGTTATTCAAGAAGCTGGCCCGATCCTTCCCGGTGAAGCGCAGCTTGGCACGATCGGACAGGTCGAACGCCGCCGCCGCTTCGCGGGCCAATTGATACGCCTTGAGAGCGGGCAGATCGAAGTTGCTCATGAGATTGATCTTATCAACTGTCCTGGCGCAGGGCGGCCCGGAACCGCGATTTGAATTTGCTTGCGTCGGACATGCAAATGGCTATCTTGAAAATACTCTCTTGCCCGCCGACACGGCCTGGAAATGGAACCGTGAACCGACTCGATCTGGGGGCAAGACACCGTCCTCCTTTTACCCCGAAGGACGTGAACATGCTTCACCACAGCAAGATGGCCTGCCTCGCGGTAGTAATTTTCGTTTGTGCTGGATTGACTTGGAGTTGGGCCATCGAATCGGACCCGGAGGAAAAAACGTTCCAGGGCGATTGGAGCGTGCTCAAGTTGGAATCGCCCGGTCCGATCCCACCAGGGGAGGAAATCAAAAAATTCAAGGTCACGTTCAAGAAAAACGAAATGATCCTCGACATGGGCCTGGGTGATGAAAAGGTCAATATGACCTTCACGCTTGATTCGAAGAAATCCCCGAAATGGATGGACGTCTACGCCGATGCGGATCGCTTCGATGAGGAGAAAGATGAGAAGAAAGGCGACAAGAATAAAAAGTACAAAGTGCAAGGCATTTATACATTGGAAGGCGACCGCCTGACGATCTGCCTGGCCGGTCCTCCCTCGGACAAAGTCGCGGATCGGCCCAGCGAGTTCGTCGCCAAGAAACTGGAGGGGGACAAGGAACAGGTCATCATGGTGCTGGAGCGGAAGAAATAAATAGGATGATTTCGCCATGACGGGCGTCATGGCTGTGACCTTCATGAAGGAGTCCACCCTTGCCCTTGTCCAAGCTGAACCTGGCCGAACTCGCGGAACGAGCCAAACTGCTCCGCCGCCACATCATCCGCTCCACCACGCAGTGCGCTTCGGGCCACCCGACCAGTTCGCTGTCCGCGGTGGAAATCGTCAACGCCCTCTATTTCGGCGGCATGCTGCATTATGATCCGAAGAATCCACGTTGGCCTGATCGTGATTATTTCATCATGAGCAAGGGCCACGCCGCGCCATTGCTCTATGCCGCTTTGGCCGAGGCGGGCTATTTTCCCGTGGACGATCTGATGACGCTCCGGCACATCGGCAGCCCGCTCGAAGGACACCCGAACTATCGCCGCCTGCCCGGCGTGGAAGCCTCGACCGGTTCGCTCGGCCAGGGGCTGTCCATCGGCCTGGGAGCGGCTCTCGCGGCTCGGATGGACCAGCGCGACAGCCGTGTCTTCGTCCTCCTGGGCGATGGCGAGATCAACGAAGGCCAGGTATGGGAAGCCGTCATGGCGGCGGTGAAATTCAAGGCCAACAACCTGATCGCCATCGTGGATCGGAATGGCTATCAGCAAACGGGCGCCGCCAAGGAGGTGCTGGACCTGGACCCGATTCCGGCCAAATTCGCCGCCTTTGGCTGGCATGCCGATGAGATCGATGGGCATGATCAGGTGGCGGTCCTGGAAGCGCTGCACCGGGCGCGAAACAATCCCTCGCAGCCGAGCGTCATCGTGGCTCGCACGGTGAAGGGCTTCCCGATCATCGACCTCTTGAGCGAAAAGAATCATCATGGCAAGCCGCTGTCGCCCGCGGAGATGGAGAAAGCCTTGGCGATGCTGGCCTGATCCAGGTTTGTGACGAAGCGAGATCCTCATGTCCTTCCACATTCGCTGCCCGCAAGGGCATGTCCTGGCCGTGGACCCCGCCCACGTCGGCAAGAAGGTGCAATGTCCGGCTTGCCAGGTGATCATGGTGGTGCCGCCGCCGCCCGACCCCGCGCCGCCGGTGGCCCGGGCGGAAGTGGTGTCTTCCCCTCGCTCCGCGCGCTCGCGCCGCCAAGAGGAAGACGATTGGGAACCGCCAGGGGAGGATGACTATGAGGAGGATGCGCCGCGCCGCTCGAGCAAGCGGGTGATGATGAGCCGCGTCCGCACGGGGCTGGGCTTTCACAAGGCCAAGATCATCACGATCGTGGTGGGGATCATTCTCATTTTCTTGTTGATCTTCTTTGGCGGGATGATTGCAGGAAATCAAGGAGCGGGGGGCAGAGGGGCGGGCGCAGCGAACACCCTTGGCATGCTGGCGGTTGGGATCGGTCTTTTGGTCCGCATTGTGAGTTTGGCCCTCGGCATTACCGGCTCTTATTATTGCCTATCCATTCCTTCCGAATCAGGCGCCAAGGAATTGATCATGGTGTCCTTTGGACTCGACATCATTTGCTTGCCGCTCGCCTTGATCAATGACCTTGCCTTCAAGGATAACTCGGTGTTCTCCATCGTTGTGATGGTTTTAGTGTTTGTTTCCTTCATCCTCTTCTTTGTGTTCCTCAAGCGCGTGGCGCGCTATCTCCGGCGCCGCTCGCTGGAAAGCCGGGCGACGAATTTGCTCATCCAGGCCATCGTGGTTCCGATCGCAGCCGTGTTGGTCTTGATCATCTTTACAGCGATGGGCTTGGCCGCGGGAGGCATGAATCCCAATGCGGGCTTGGGCATAGGATGCATCGGCGGACTCGCCATTCTCGCCTTGGCGGTATGGGCCATCTTTTGGCTGATCCTGTACATTAGACTGCTGGACGCCATGCAAAACGAAATCCGCGCCTAGGGATGAGACCCTTTCATGCCGATTGAGTTTCTTTGTCCGAATGCGCATCCGCTCATCGTGCCGGATGCGTATGCGGGTCGTCAGGTCCTTTGCCCCACGTGCGGCGTCCTGATGATCGCCCCGGCCAGGACAGCGGCGGCCGCGCCTTTGGAACCGATCTATCTACCCACGCCCATCGCGCCAGACGAACAAGCCTCCGCGCTGCCCCCCCAGGCCATCCCCGCGCGCATTTTGGATGAACCCAATTGGCTGCCGCAAATCCATGGCGTGGAATTGCGGAAGGTGCGCATGGGCATCATTCTGCATTGGTCGGCGGTGATCTTTAGCCTGGCGGGGGGCATCCTGGTCGCGCTCATGGCGGCCGTCATCGTCGGCAACATCGTCATCGAGGAGATGGAAAAACACATCCTCCCCAATCAGCCGCCGCCCGGCCGCGTCCCGCGCCGCCAGCCGCCTCCCAACGTCATGCAGCAGCAAGCCTTTGCCCAAGGGGTGGAGAACCGGATGAAGGATGCCTCCATGACGATCATGCTCATCTACCTGATCTACAGCGGCATCAAGACGTTCCTGGGGCTGCTGGGGTCCATCTTTTGTTTGTCGGTCCCCTCGGAATCGCGTGCCAGCGGCTTCATGTTTATCGCCCTGATCATGGACCTCTTGTATCAAGGGCTGATGTGGTCCAACCGATTCGTCTTCGGCGGCCAGGACAACATCCTCGAATTGATCGGCTTGTGCGCCCATGCCCTGTGCTTCGTCTTCTTCATGCTCTTCTTGACCCGGCTGGCCAATTTCCTCAACGACCGCGACCTGGCCCAGCATGCCATGCATCACATGCGCTCCTGGAGCCGCCTGACGGGAGGCACCTTCGCCGTGCTCATCGGCTGCATCTTGATGATGCTGCTGGTGCCGGTGTTTGGCGTGCTCCTCTTTTTCCTGGGACTCCTGGGCATGGGGATTTTATGGCTGATTTGGTCCACGCGATACATTACGCTGCTAAAGGACATGTGGCGCCTGATCGACTTCCATTTGCAGATTTTCATCCATTGATCGACCCCTCTTTAAGGCGAAGGAAGCAATGAAACTGGGCAAATCGACCCGCGAAGCTTTTGGACTCGCCCTCGCGGAACTGGGCGGCAGCCATCCCGACCTGGTCGTCCTGGACGGCGACGTGCACAACTCCACCCGCACCGAACATTTTGCCAAGCGCTTCCCGGAGCGCTTCTTCAACGTCGGCATCGCCGAGTCCAACCTCGTCGGCATGGCGGGCGGGTTCGCGGCGGCCGGCAAGCGGCCCTGGATCGCCAGCTTTGCCGCCTTCGTCATGTGCAACGCATTCGACCAACTCCGCATGGCGGTCGCCTTCCCCAATCTCGACGTCAAAGTCGTCGGCACCCATGCGGGCATCTCGATCGGCGAGGACGGTCCCTCCCAGATGGGCATTGAGGACGTGGCCCTTGCCGCGGTCTTGCCCAACTTCGTCGTGGTCGTGCCGGCCGATGAGCCATCGACCGCGGCCGCCGTCCATGCCCTGGTGAACCATCGTGGTCCCGCCTATCTGCGCTGCGGCCGTCCCAATGTGCCGCTGATCTACGAGGGCCAGGCGCCCTTCACTCTGGGCCGCGCCAATCCGCTGCGCGACGGCAAGGACGCCGCCATCGTCGCCAATGGCCTGATGGTGGCCCCGGCGTTGGCGGCGGCCGAGCAACTGCAGCAGAAAGGCATCACCGCGCGGGTGCTTGATATGCACACGGTCAAGCCGCTGGACGCAGCCGCCCTGATCAAGGCCGCTCAGGAAACGAAGCGGGTCGTCGTGGCCGAGGAGCATCTGAAGATCGGCGGCCTGGCCACCGCGTGTGCCCTGGCCTTGGCCGAGCATTACCCCGTGCCCATGCAGTTTGTCACGATTCCCGACACTTACGCCGAGTCGGGCAAGCCGGAAGAACTGCTGTCCAAGTACGGCTTGACCGCCGACGCCATCGTTCAAGCCGTGCGCCGGTTGCTGTGAGCAACGGCAACTTTAACCGGTAATCTGATCCAGTAAAAAACCCACGGAGGTCATCCGTGGGTTTCATCGCTTCGCGAAACGCCTACTCTGGCGGCATTAGCTCTGGCGTTTCCACGCTTAGAAGCGCCGGCAATCGATCATGAAGAAATCGCGGGGGCTGCGAATCCACGGGGAGCCGCCGCTGCCATAGCCATAACCATTGCCATAGCCGCCGCCCTGGCCGCCGTTGTTCCGCCAACCCGGATAGTAGCAGGGCGCCGGTAAATGCTGTGCGGGCATGCCGGGCATGTCCGTGGGGCCGGCAATGCCATACACGCGGCCCACGCCGCAGCAGCATTGGTAAATCGGGATCGGCGCGTGCGGCGGCGGATAGTTCGCCGCTTGATTCTTCGGCTGGCAGGAACGAATCGGCCAGGTTTGGGCATTGGCCGACGAAATCAGGCCGCCCAGTCCCAAGACGACGGCGAGCACGGCCAGGTAACGCCCCAAAGCTCGATGCATGGGGATTTCCTCCAAGGGGTTTATCATTGTCACTCTTCGCGCAAACCAAACGTGGTTCGCCATCGACAGGTCTAGCATCGGCCAGACGCCATCGTGTCCCGAAGGGCGGCGCGCGGTAAATGGGGGGGATTCGGCCAGACGGGTTCCTGTTGGGACAAGAAATCCGTTCGTAGGGGGGCGGGCGGTGGTTCAAGGTTTGATGCCCCGCCGCGGGATCAGCGCCAGAACGCGGACGGCTCCAGGAAATGACATGGCTTGCGGCGCAAATAAACGACCCCGAACACATCCTTGCGTTCGGGGTCGAATCTCCGGGGCCGGAGTGGAATGGATCGACTTAGCGAGGCATGACGCCGCCCGCGGGAGTGCACCCGGCTTGACCGCAGACCGGGTTGCCCCAGTGCATCGTCGGGTTCACGAAGACGGGAGCGTAATTCGGCCGCTGCGCCTGGCAGTTCTGCGGCATGACTGGACCGCAGCCGCCCGTCTGATAACCGTGGAATTTGTAGTAGATCACCCAATCCAGGCGGTCGAGCTTCTTGTAATAAGAGCCGAGCGCTCGGTAGTAATCGTGCCAGAACTTCTGCCAGCGGGCTTCATCAGCCGAGCAGCAATTTTGGCAATTGGTTCGATTCCAGAAGCTGCCCTTGGGGGCGCTGTTGCCGCAACCCCAACCCCAGTCCGCTTTGGCCACGTTGGCGCTGCAGAAGAGAGCCGCGCCGGCCACCAGTACCATCATCAAACGCTTCATGGAGACTCCTTTCGCTGGTTGGCCTGGAAGACGTCGGCCTGATCCTGCGGGCCGAACCTGACCCTATCTTCCGGGTTCGCCGCTCCCCAAGCTCCAACCCCTATGTGAACTTCGTGTTCGTTGCCCTTGCTCATGCCTCCCAGGCACCCGTGGCGGATGCCCTGGCTCTTATATCATCGGCTCTCACGACCCAAAAGTACGATGATTCCGGCAAAGTCGGAACATTTCCTGCAAACCGGAGGGAAACGCTTTTCTGGTAGTCTGTGGAAAATCGGCAGAGTTTTCCAGGAAGGGCAACCCGCTATCTTAAGGCTGAAGCGGCGCCGGCTTCTTCAGGCCTTGCTGCAGCTTCTCCCGCAATAGGTTGGCGTCCAACCGGCGATGGCCCGCTGGATCGAACCACTGCCGCCAAAGGGGAAATTCCGTGCGCGGATGGTCATCGGTCACCCGCGGCTCACTCCCCAGCCATTCCCGCAGCGCTTCCCGATCCATCAGCAACATCTGCTTGAACCGCTCGGGTTCGAGGTAATGGCGATCCCACTCCCGCAGATCGTCTTGTTGCTGCATCAGGGTCTGGGCCAAGCGGTCCAGCGCTTCGGGCCGCAGGTCAAAGGGTTGGTGCTTGCCTATGAGATAAAAGCCGGGCGTGTGATGGGCGCCCCAAAGCGTCACATGGGGAAAGGCCGTGAAGAACGAGCGAAAGATCATCAAAATCTCCGACTCGGCCGCCGGGGGAACCCACAGGCAGAAGACGCCCCCCGTGGTCAACCGCGAACGGCACAATTGGAAAAACTCCTCCGTGTACAGGTTCACGGTCCCCGCTGAATGCAGGGGCGGAGCCGGATCGATGGTGATGACGTCGTACAAGTCCGGACGGACCAGCAGGTAATTGCGGCCATCGTCCACGTGAAAGCGCACGTTCGGCATGGCCGCGATCCGCTCGGCATCGGCGTGGAAAAAGCGGAAGCAGTCGAAGACTTCGGGGACAATGTCCACGGCGTCGATCTGCAAATCCCCATACCGGGCCGCGGAGCGGACGGTCGTCCCCATGCCAAAGCAAATAACGCACATCCGCTTGGGGTTCTCCGCCAGGGCATGAGGCAGATGGGCCATCAACTTGGTCTCGGTGCACAGATGGGTCATGCCCACGCCGTTGACCAGCAAGGTGCGGGCCGTCGGTTCGGCGCGATCGCCCGCCGCGATGGTGGTGGCCGTTGTCCTTTCGAACGCGGCGAAGGTCTCCCAGCCCGGGCCATGGTGCTTCTTCAATCGGGTTGTGATCATGGCCGGATAGGGATCGCCCAGGCTGAATGCCGTGCCCACGATCCCCAGCGCCGCCAAACCCAGAAGCATCGTCCATCCCGAACGCTGCTCCCGCGGCGCCGCCAGGGCCAGCACGAAGCCGAGCAGGAGGTTGAGCGCCGAGATGGCCACGAGCGTCAGCGCGGTGCCCAGCAGCGGGATCAGGAGGAAACCCGTGAGCAGCGAACCGGCCACCGTCCCCAGCGTATTGACCAGATAGGCACGCCCCGTCGACTGCCCCGGCGCGTCGGGCCGAGCCACGCAGCAGCGCACCGCCACCGGAAACTGCATCCCAAATAGAAACGCTATCGGCAACACCATGGCCAAACAGGCGAGCGAGCCGATCACCAGGGGCACCGTCAACATCGGCTCCATCCCGCCGCCCGCATGGAGCCAAAGCCCATTGAACCAGGGCAACAGGACCAGCCCCATCGCCGCCCAGGCGCCGATCCCCATTTCCAACCGAGCAAACGCCGTCACCGGCCGTTGAATCATTCTCCGGGAACGGGTCGAATCCCAACTCCCCCAGGCGATTCCCAGCAGAAACACCGCCAGCATCAGGCTAAAGGCGTAAATGCTGGTTTCCAAAACGAGCACCAGCAACCGCGACCATAGAATCTCATAGGCCAAGGCGCTGAAGCCGCTCACGAAAAAGGTCAGCAGTGCCAGCCCGCGGAGGGCGGGGTGGAAGGGCGTCAGCTCCTCCTGGTCCTGGCCAGGCCGGGGCCGTTGCGGCACGATGCCGATCTCCTGGCCGAACAGCATGCAGGCCAGCACCGCCGCCGCCAGGTTCAGCGTCGCCGCCGAGTAAAGCGACACGCTCTCGCCCAACTCGCCAAGCAAAACTAACCCCGTCGCCAACACCCCCGCCACGGCTCCAAAGGTGTTGACCGCGTACATCCGCCCCAACCCCTGCTGAAACTGCTGACTCAGCCGCGTCACAAACGCCACCAGCACCGGCAGCGTCGCCCCCATCAGGATCGTCGGCGGCAACAGACAGATCGCCACGAACAACACCCGCACGCCCAACAGCCCTGCCGCGTCATGGCTCAGCGCCTGGGCCCAGGACAGATACAGCGGGCCCAAGCCATCGATCAGGGCCAGCGACGCGAACGGCGACAGGGCCGCGATGAGTATCTCCAGCAGGCAATACAGCCCGATGAGCCGATGCGTGCGGTCGGCCAGCTTGCCGCCCAGGAAACTGCCGATGGCCAGTCCCAGCATGAATACGCCCAGGACCGTGGCCGTCGCATACGTCGTCGCCCCGAGATAGCGGGTGAGCATCCGGACCCACACGGTCTGGTAAATCAAGCCACTGCTGCCGGATAGGAAAAAGGCCAGGAAGAGGAGAATGCGGACGCTGTTGGGATTCACCGGTCATCCTTTGCACGCGGAGCGGGAGCAGACAATGGGACAAGCATACCGCATGACCGCGGCACTGGACACGACGTTTTTAGAAGAAATCCTTTGTGGAAAGGCGTAAGCTAGGCAAACAGTGCTGCGCCGGCCCTGCGTGGAGGGCATCGGTCATTACTTTGAAGTGGATGGGACCAGAGAGAATGCTATCTCAAACTCACCGTTACAAATCAAGTCGGCAACGACTTTTGCGATATTCTCCCGGCTCAATCTTCTAATCAAGATCATGTTTGTCGCCCAAAAATAAAATCCCTTCATGCACTCACCTGATTGCTGATAGTTCTCCAAAATGGCAATCACCACGCGCGGGGTCGCCAAGCCTGAGCCGTTCAGCGTATGCACAAACTGCGCCTTCTTGCTCTCTGCTGGACGGTATTTCACATTCGCCCGCCGCGCTTGGAACGCCTCTGTATTGCTGCATGAGCTGACTTCCAGCCACTCTTTTGAACCCGGTGACCAGATTTCAATGTCGTATTTCTTGCTGGCGCTGAAGCCCAAATCACCCGTCACAATTTCCAAGCGGCGGAAAGGCAGTTCCAACGTTCGGCAAATATCTGATGCCGCTTCCGCCAGTGATTCAAGTTCGGCATAGCTGGTTTCCGGCGTGGTGAATTTGTACATCTCAACCTTTTCAAACTGATGCACCCGCTTGATGCCGCGCACATCGCGTCCGGCGCTCATCTTCTCGCGGCGGAAACAGGGTGTATGCGCCACGTAGTACAGCGGCAGTTGGCTCTCATCCAAAATCTCGTCGCGGTGCATATTGGTGATAGCGACTTCGGCGGTCGGCAGCATGTACACATCCGCATCCGGATCAAAGTACACCACATCTTTGAACTTGGGGAACTGAGCTGAACCGTACATCATCTGTTCTTGGACGAAATATGGCACATACAGTTCAGTGAAACCTTTTTCGCGCGCCTTATCCAAAAACAGGCCGATGAGTGCCCGCTGCAACCGCGCACCCCACCCCTTGAGAATGTACGCCCGCGAACCTGACAGTTTGACACCGCGTTCAAAGTCGATGATGTCCAGTTCTGCGCCGATTTCCCAATGCGGCTTCGGCTCGAAATCAAATTCGCGGATTGTGCCTTCCGGCTGCCACGGGATATTGTGTTCTTCACTGTCGAAAACCGGGACGCTCTCGTGCGGCAGATTGGGAATCCACAGCATATTTTCTTCAAGTTGCGCATCAACCGCTTTCACCTGATCGTTGATGGCTTCTACCCGGTCGCCCATGCTCTTGAGCGCGGTCATCAGGTCAGCCATCGCGTTTTCCGGGTTTACATCCGAAGCAGCGGTGACTTTCTCCACGCCATCCATAATTTGAGCCGCGCCGTTGTAATCCCCGCGATCAATGGCTTCGGTCACCCGCAGCGCCAGTGTCCCGCGCATCACGGCATCCATGCTTTTGTCGCCGCGCAGCTTGCCCATGCTTTTGTTCAGCTTATTGCGGGCCGCCTGAATTTGTTCGCCTTCGGTCAGCAGCGTCCGCCGCTGTTTATCCAATTCCAGAATCGCACCAATCCGTGCTGTTGCCGCCGGATCGTTCAGCTTGCCGATTTGTTCTTTCACCCATTCCGGTTTCTCCCGGATGAGGTTAATGTCGATCATGATCCTTCATCTCCCTTGAGATTATGTACGCTTTGGCTCCGTATCGTCCTTTGCCCATGATGGTTCTTCATCTTCCGGCAGCGGACGGGTAAAATCCGCCCGAATTCGCAGCGCCGCCGCGATCAGCCCGAT